>JAABUS010001607.1_pt1 | contig 47966 bp, 50 predicted proteins | sample 5560161 | NCBI WGS metagenome assembly JAABUS01 (sample SAMN10711885, study PRJNA513376) | rock metagenome | isolation source: Antarctica rocks | place: Antarctica: Victoria Land, Trio Nunatak nord | collected 2016-01-04 | reverse complement strand
CGCTAACTAAAACTATTTATATTAGTGCCATTTTTAGCACGCTAAACCCGATACTATCTGTTGCTAACCTTTCTAGGTTAGAGTGCGCAGAAACCCCGTTTGCGCGGGAACCCCGTTTATACGAGTATGGAGTGCGCTTGGTGTTCGTATCATAACCAAATTTTCGCTCTCTAGTTGTACTGCAACGCAAGGCTCATCGAAGGCATAAATAAAGGCTGGAAGATAGAATTAAACTAACGTCAAAGATCAAGAGCTATCCGTTGTCGCAAGAATGCTGAAGATCAAGAGGTATCCCGTTCTTTGCTAGAGTGCTGGAGATCGATTGGATCCCTGGAGCAGGTCATGACCCGCAGAACGATCAGTAACGGGCCGCACGCGTGTATCCAAGGAAGGGAGGCACCGCCAGGGGCCAGGAAGCCTAAAACAGACACCAGCGTTGTGGTCAACCTGTCAATGTCAATTTGGCTTCGCCAGTAAGACCGGAGAAGCCCAATGCCCTACATCGGGGGAAAACTCTTACGGTAACCTCTTCTGCTATGCCCGAGTACCCATCATACCCAGCATGACTTGATACGTCGATCAGCATGAACAATTAGACTTTGGTTCCCAATTTGAGTTTTGCATTCCCATTGCAGAACCAGGGCTCCACTTACACAAGTTTGATCAACTGACCAACCATGTTGCCGGGTCTGCGAAGGCCAAAATATGAAATTCAATGTGGTGAGTTCGGATCCACACGGAACGAATGCCGTATTCTCAAGCGAGCCGTGCTATTAGTATCGTCGTGGAGCACCGTTGCCGGTTTCAAGTCCCAAGGTCACTGTGTCGCAGCTCTAATAACTATTCAAACCCTTCGCAAGCTTCTTGATGAGGAAGTTCGAGCTGCAACCGCGATAACTGTGTTGTCGTGGCGAAGAAACACAGGAGTAATCTCGTTCCACCGAGTTGGCATATTGATTATGAGCGACGTACAAGCATAACGTAGGTCATCCAAGCGAAAAGAACCGAGGATGCTCATGATTGAGTTCTGTACCACCACACCAGCGTGCAACTCCCCTCACACGCGCATGGGGCATGCAGCCTGTGCCTCAGTATTCTCTATCGTTATCTAAAGACCCTGCCCTCCATGAACTTTACGCGGTTGGATGAGTTCAAAGAGAAGCTCATGCCGTGGGGCGAGTGCGAATTATTTCTGTGATCTCGCGGTCATCAATAGCAGCCGGGTGAGTCTTTCACTGCTGATGTTTCGATGGCAGACTCGCTGGCATTGATACAGTTATGTGAAGAGAGTCAGGTGACCACACTTCTTACGCTGAAGTGGATTTTATACTCTCTCGCCACTCTTATTGTTGGTCTAAGGCTCTACCTTAGACTTGGTACTCGCAGTGGACTTGGTGCCGATGATTACGCTATATTCGCAAGCTGGGCAAGTCACTGCACCCCTTAAAACACAGGCCCTCTAATGGGTAGCCAGGTCGTTGCCTCCGTTGATGGAGTTTTCCTTACGAAATGGATATTGTCGGGCTTGGGAAGCCATTGGGCATGCTTATCCGACGTACAAAAACTTCAGGTCCTCAAATGGAGCCAGTTGACGCAGACTGTGGACGTAGTAGGTGTTGGCTTAGTCAAGGTCTCTGTGTGCCTATGTGTATTGAGAGTCCTAGAGAGGGCGACGAAAAAGCTTGCACTATGCATCTGGATCCTCATCGCTTTCATTGTTGCCATTCATTTGACACAGTTGATCCTTTTCTTGACTCAGTGCAGACCATTGAAGGCTATTTGGATGCCACAAATACATGGTCAATGCTTCTCTTTACATGTCACATACCTTGCAGGGTACATTAGATTCGGTAAGAGGGTTCATGTGCACTTCCGACTCTAAGCTAACATGTGGCCCAGGCCTTGATGCCCTCACAGACTTACTTTGTGCTGGAATTCCAATCTTTGTGATTCAGCGTCTACAGATGAATATACGTACTAAGTTCGCTCTCTGTTTCCTTATGGGCCTTGGTGTACTGTAAGAAGGTGCAATTCGAGACTCGCTAGGCAGGAGAGCTAATAGCTGTATAGCACAGCTGGATGCGCGCTGGCCAAAGCTTTGACCATTCAAGGCATTTGGGCGAATGACCCCACATGTGTGTCACTATCAATTCTCAATTATTGGTTGACAAGATCTAATATAAGGAATCAAGGGGCCGCACCCAGATCGACTAAAGCCGGAGTGTAAGTCAACTTGAAGGAGCAAATTCTCAAATAGAGTGCTAAATACCTTCAGTGTGGAGTATGATCTGGGTATGATAATCACTTCAATGCCAATGCTTAAACCGCTTTTCAGCAAATTCCTGGGTAGCGGTAGCAGTCAAAGACCTTCTCTTCGGCAAACGTTTCACAAGATGTCTGCCTCTGGTGCATTCTCAGGCTCGCTTTACGTTGGTGAATCACAGAACGAGCGGGATATGATACCGCTTCACGATAAAAGAATGGCGACAGAGCTTCGTACGACGCACCGGCAAGACCTTGAGGCGGAATATCCCTCATAGCACGCTTGGAGATCCTCTGGCTTTCGTCAATCATCCATAGAAGTAATACAAGATGGAAGAATATACAGTACGGATATATCTGTATATCTGTACATCTGTAAAGCTCTGTACCTCAGCATCTCCGTTTCCATGACCATCTTCCCGGGATTCTGTCCAAACCTAACTATACCAGCCATCGTTATTTCCTAAGCATGACATCACAAATGCCATCAGAAACAATTCCACAGATCCTGAGATATTCGCGGTATGAGGCGAAACCCTTCAAACCAGTCAGACACCATTTTAATATAAAATTTAACATACTACGAGATACATAGAACTTCCTCACTGCTAACATATGCTGATAGGTAATCCATTGGAAATTGATACACCTTCGTCACACCTTCAGATAAAGGAATTCGAAGAATGTGTCTTGATTGTGCACTAAAACCCTAAGTCAACATGAGAATTTCAATCAAGATCCTCGGAATTGCAATCGCATGATCACAATATATACGACGAGCATCTATAGCTAACAAAACCGCTGGGCTACAACAGCGCTGCTCTGTGAACTTCATGGATTTCGAGACCGTTTGACTGTCATGACGGTCTTCGCCTAGACCACTTATCAGGGCCTCCAATCTTCGACCCGTTTCATTAGTGTAGCACCTAGACCCATCGATGTTCGTAATGGAAAGTCTCCATTCCTTGGCTGCTTTCGCCTTATCATGAATAACTCTATCGAAATGAGCAATTCCGGCCCCAACATAGATACCAGCCTAGATCTGGAAAACTAAACCTCTCAACGAAACCTATAACAACTATCTATAACGAATCTCGGTATTGACCCTCTCGATTACGTGGGAAACAGTGGGAACTTAGATGGCCGCAACACATATGATCGTGCGGTGGTTCTTAACTGCTGGGAAGAGCAAGTGAAGAGCAAGTAAGAAATTGATGAATACGGAAGGCCCGCAACTCCTTCACTACACCTCTGGATTAGGTAAAGACTCCCAACTTCGCACCTTAACAACTTCGATGGGTGCGGGTTTGATATCGGAAACTTCGTTCTACTTCTAGTAGGACCCATTCAAAAGTCGAGCATCAAACTACAAAAATGTCGAATATACTTTCGTAGCCAAGGCAAGACTCATCTAGGATAATGGGCAAAAGTACTTGTACCAGGCTTGGATTGAGTATCTTTGCTAGGTTCTAAAGACATTTCATTTGGGTCTGGGGTGACACGGTACTGAGTATCCGGTTTCTGTTATGTGGCTCGATAAAACCATGCTCCACGCTCGACATATTGACCGATACGATTACCTTTTTAAAGCAGATTCGCAACAATCTTCCGAATGACGCAGATAAAGCGTCGTGACCGTCCGTCTAAACATCTTGCGCAAGCACCTTGCCAGCTTCACGGCGGCATGCAGTGGGGTCAAGAACTCTCTGCAACACAAATTTTCAGCGACCTAACCGCCGCGTCTTTGCTCCTGCCACAGAGCTCAAAAAGACCTACAAATAGACTAGAACACAGGAGCTAGAAATGGTACACGACATCGGCAGCCATGATAGCATTACCGATCCTGACGTAACGGCTTCAATTTTGGATGCTGATACAGAATACCAATTCCCAGAACCTGGTTCTTGTACTGAAATCGCCAGTCAATCCGCACTGGGAACGTGGACCCTCGTCTTCCGAGCTGAACTGTTAGCCTCGGCCAACGCTCAATATTAGACTACGCTTCATCATAGGACAGATACGAACCGCCCTGAAGATCTACCACCGTCTAGCTTAAAGAAAGGCAGGGATATCAAGGACAACCCATTTGTTTATATATATAATTTCCCGGTATCCAAACGAAGACTGACAAATTCTTCAAGAAAGAGCCGGTCGAGAAGACCGAAGTATTATAGAGCGTATAAGCTCCCACCGACCGATATGATTGAAAGTGAAGAAGGAAGGAGAATCTGGTATAGTCCTTCACCAGCGCCATGCGTGTGGAAAAGTTATCCAATGTCGCCATGGCCAACTTCCAACTTCCTAAACCTGACATCGACTTGCATCCTCATACCTGATTCGCCATCAGGAGCATCCTGAGGCTATGCCATCGTTCCTCCTTTGGGCGGTATTGAGCTCTGCCTCTAAAACTACTGGCACCTAGGACTGGGTGTTCTACAGATACAAGATCTCTATATGTTTGATGTTCAACGGATGGTTCAAGACTGTCATCAATGACGAATAAGATAAACACACAGTCATACTCATCAGCACCTTTCTGCTATCTTCATCATAACATTCAACCTCTCTATAAGCCTTTCATACTCTATAAGTGGAAAACCGAAAAAGAAAAAAAATCTCCATGCTTCTACATGTTTTCAAGACATCCACCACCCCAAGCTTCAGATGCAGATATCATTATCCGAAACACAAGAAGACGTTGCATTACCACAGCACTTTGCTTGCATATATTTCCCCCACTCACTCACTTTGGAATATACCACGGAGAGATGGTCCAAAAGTGTTGCCAAAGCCAAAAGTCCAGAAAATCACAAGAAAAACAAGAAGAAAAGATGTCCATCTAAGGAAAATTGAAAGTCGAGACCATGCACACAAGCCCTAAGAAATCAATGCAGAACAAAACGTCAAATTCGAACCTTCCATCCGTTATTGTACTCCATTATTACCACCCCAAAAAAAAACGATAGTTTACCATATGTACTTCGACACCCGATCCCCCTCAACCTTTGCTGCCTATGTACCTTAGTAAAGCAAGGTCTGATCTACCTTGACTATATAAAATACCCAGTTGATTTTGACAGTAAGTGTTAAGGCAGTAGTGCGAAACCCCTCCACTACCCAGGGTCGGTCAGGAAGGTTGGTTGGAATGGCATTTGCAAACAAACATGAAATTGAAAAAACGAACGGTGCGGAGGAACGGGTTGCTTTTGAAAAGGTCCATCTATGCTACGATATCTAGCTGTACATCAGGCGGAGCCACAGTTCTCAATGCAAACATAATGATTTCCCGCTCCTGAAAATGCGCCCGTAGTAACCAGGCTTCTCTATGGAGGCATTCCTATGCAGAAAGGCTTTCGCAATGCTAGTTCCTGTGTTTTTCCTTGGTGACCACAAATCCCTAAACGCCGCGCTAATCCGGTCTTGTGAAGCCTCCGGCTATGCTTTTGAAGTCTTGGTATCATCGTGTTGTGGTGCACGTACTCTCCATCTCGTCTTCAGCCCTGAATACAACCTTGCTATCCAGCCCTTCATCATAGCGAGCTAGCCGTGTTGTCCGTCTCGGTCCCCTCTTCAACCTCGCTGTCTCCGCTATCTTCATCGTCACTGTCACTCTCGGGCGCCTTGTCGTCATCAAGCCCAGGAATATCGGTCCATTCCCGGTAGTCACCTTCAACCCACCTCTTGCTTCTAGGTAGATGATACGGATCAAAAGGGAAGTACTCATCCAGGTGTTGGTGGCTCTCGTCCTTTCTCGCGCTGAGCGCTGTCTCCCGATTCGGCTGGCCATATTCCATGCTTGGCGTGGATGCAAACTGGGAGAGCCGGATTCGCTTGTTGGTTTCGAGAATGGAATAGACGTAGACCACTCCGAGGCGATATGCTACACGTGCAAATTCCGTGACGATGACTGGTGAGCAGACTTTGAGAGGATTGAGTTTCGAGCGGATGTGCCGGTCGAAAGTTTCCTTGACCCCTGGTATCCATTGGTGTTCTATTCCATAAGGAGCTGGAAGATCGTCGTCGTCCTCGAAGTCTTCTTCGGGGCTGATCTCGAGATCCTGCCATCGGAAGCAGAATATGTAAAGTAGCGCCTGAACGAGGATGTAATAGGTAGAGTACCGCCTTAGGTTTGGCCCCTTGCACGTCGGCTCGTACTCGACCCGCAGTCTATCGAGTTCGCGACTAATATAGCCGAAGACGGTACGTACATCGCTTGATGGCACGTGTTTGCCTCTAGCAACAAAGCTGGCGAGATATGCCGCAGCGCCCTGGCGTACCATGGCTGGTTGATTCCTGTCAAGAGTAACACCAGCGCAGTGGCTCACAAAGGTGTCGATGAAGGTGGGCGATGATTGTGAGAAGTGGAAGAGTAGGAACTGAGTATGACGTGATCGGTGGGTAGGTAAGATGATCGTGTCGAAGTGTGACTGTAAGATGGCAAAAGCGCGGATTCGGTCTTCAATGGCGGAATTCGAAAACATGTGATCATAATGGCTGAACAGCAAGTCTAGGATGACATCCATCTTCTCGACATTCCGTGTTATGTCTTTGGTTCGTTGCGCCTCCACATCTCCTGTGTCGTCTCCTGTGCCATCACCAGTCTCTGATTCGTCGTCGCTGCTGTCTGAATCATCCATATCGTCGTCCCCATCACTTTGGAACTGCGATATGCCTTGTACCAGCCCATCATCAAAATCTTCTGCCAAATCCTCCAAATCCACCTGTACCTGCACATCGATCTTGACCAGTCGATCCGTGATCAATGCTAGGACCTCAGATTGTAGTTCCGGCGCGTAGCTTGTAAGCTTGAGCAGGTTTTCGACGAACAGGTAATGAGCTCGTATGGAGCCCGTTTCATGAGGAAACAACGTAGTGAGGATGGATGAAAGTATGCGGCTAGCTGAAGGTATGAGTTGCAGCAAGCACTGAAGAGCTCGGTGAGCTCGAAGGTGAATCTGCGAACGCGAGACTGTCGGTGAGTTGGGCAATTCGCCACCTGATGGCGGTGCTACATTTAAGTTCAGATTTACTCAGATGATTCTGGAACATTGCATTCTCTTACCAGCTGTAAGATTCTCTACCAGCATTCGAAGTATATCTGCCAGAAACTCTCCATGAGCGGTTGCTAGATGGGCTAGCAATCGCACATGCAATTCGACATAGTCTCCATCTCTTCCCAGCCATTGACTCCCCACTACGGCATACACCAGGTCTGAGCATGACTTGTTGAGAGACGAAGCGGTCCCGATGAGGGCTTTGGTGTAGTTCTTCAACGTAGTGGAGCTGGGCTCATCTTCTTCGTTCTCTTTTGCGATGTAGATACCCTTTACTTGATCATAGCCGGAGTCATCACGGATCGCGTGCTTCTCCAAAGCTCTCCGCACTTCTCCTTGGATAAATTCTGGTGCTTTCTCCCAGTCGCTCATAACCCTGACCTCAACATCGGAATCAAAGGTGACCTTTGTTCGTTTTGCTGCGCTTGTAGGGTACGCAGGGTCGCTGTCATCGCGTTTGCGAGATAAGGTGGGGCGGCGTGGGAGAGGTTTCGTGGTTGCCGCCGGTACGGAACCGGCCGACCGCGGAAGAGGAGACATGATGGAGACCATCGAGGTTGAGCATGTCAAGGCGTAGAGGTACAGATCTAATAGGGGTGTCCGTACACAGCAGCAACGAAACCCCGTGTGTAAAAATAAATATATGGCGAGGGAGAGCAAAATAACATGAAGCGAGAAGTGCGATAAGCTAAGCGAACATGGAGATGAGTCACGTGGGCCAATGCTTCATGTTGAATGAGTAGAATAAAGAGTCCAGTTCAACATGTCAATAGAACCTGTCAATGACACCAAACGACATCAAGACCCGTCTGATTTATTCAATTCACATTGAACACCTTGACAGTTGTCTATACGATTTTCAAGAACCTTGCTCCTGAAAGGTCACGTGCCAGGGTTTCTGGTGTGAAATCCAGATCTCTCTGGCTGGAAACCATGTCTTGCACAGATTGAAGATTGCATGTTATTGTAGTAGTAGTACTCACTAGTTGCTACCCTCCCTTGTTCAGTCGTGCAGTCGACGTCAAAATTGAGATCTGAGATACTTTGGCCAAGTCTGGTGAGTGATGACTGCATAAGTTCGGTGGGTTGAATACGAGGGCTTGGTCCATTAAAGATTTAAAGTCCCTGGGCTAAACGCTAGAGACGCCCCGAAGTAGCAAGATGCCTTTTTGTGCATGGCGAAGTGATCACACGCCCGTGCCATGTATTGATTGCCCTTGTCAGCTTTCCTACTCCTTTATCCTAGCGGTAATGGAGCGACAGCTGGCATACGGAATACTTTATTGTATGGTCTGCTCATTAACTTTACACGAGCTAGAGTATGTACGCTCTTAATCGGAATACGGTGTCTCGCGTGGAGTACGGAGTACTCTGTACTGGATTAAGGGCGAAAGTGGTCACTGGTTCAGTGACAACTACAGAACCCCGCCCCGCCCCGCCCCCAAGCCAGGGGACGACGGGTTGTCGGGAGAACCTTACAAGGCTCGTCGACGGGGTCACATAATCACATTGTTACTGTATTGATTGGTGCAGCTCAGCCGCCACCGTAAAGCTTCGACAGCATTGGCAACCTTGCGATTTCGGGGAGCTTGGCGTGCTTGGACGACAAACATCATGGTCCACCTGCATGAATAACGACAAGGCGTACGGCTGAAACAAAATATGCACATTGAAAAGTTCTGGCCCCCCTCTTGGGCCAAGACCTGAGGGCGTGGGCGAAAGGGGCCATTGGTAGGAAAGTGGCTCCGTAGACCGCAGGGTTTCTTCTACACGAAGATGGCGTCGCTTATGTCCACCGCTACCGAGATTGGTGTCCTTCAATTTATATCAAAGACTCTGGCTATGTTGACGACTCTGCAGCTGAGCTACCAGGCTGCAATAGTACCTTGGAGGCTGAGAAGAAAATTTCCTCTATTTATTTGAGAGCGGCCCTCGAGCATTGCTTTTTTTTTATTCTGTCTATATTCGCGAGTTATCATTTCAGCTATTGAACGCTTTCTGATCTCCTGAATCATCGTCCATCTCTCCAAACCCTCTTCTAGTCACCTATCAAACGCTCACCTCCAAACTTCCCACATCTCCCCAACCACTCTTCACCATGCTCCTCACCCTCCTCCTCCCCACCCTCCTAGCCACAGCCATCCAAGCTCATCCAGCCTCGTCCCCATTTCAACCTCACCGCCTCCTCACCCGCCAAAGCACCTACGAAACCTGCTCCGCCCAAGGTCTCATATCCTGCACCAACGACTACGCCTGCTGCCTGTCGAACGAATACTGCGACGGCGTGGGCTGTTGCCCCATCGGCAAGCTCTGCTCCGGACCGGTCCAGACATATATTTCCGATTCTAACTCTTACTCGACTTTCCCTACCTCGACGTTCGATGCGCAGACGTCGAGCGCTTTTTCAACTCCGACATCGACGACCTATTTGAACACGGTGACGGATGCTCCGATACTGAGTAATTCGAGCACTACTCCCAGCGAATCTGCTGCCTCTGCAACGCCTACCACGTCTGCCGCAACTGTCACCACTCCCACCACATCTGCTGCGTCAATTACTACGCCCACCACACCCTCTACTCCCACCACACCCTCTACACCCACCACCCCCACCGCCCCCACCGCCAACCCAATCGCAGCAACACCCCAATCCTCCACACCCACGACCCCCGCAACCTCCAAAACCGCCACCCAACCCGCCATTCAATTCACCGGCCCCTCCGTCCCTGCCACTTCAACCCCAGTATCCTTCACCAACGCCGCGACCTCGGCGTACGCGGAGCCGGCTGCAGGGTTCCTGGTCGGACTGTTCTGCGTCTTTGCCGTGGGGTTATGATCCAGTTGGATTTTGGCAGTGAGGAGGCGGCGGATGTGGCGCTGATGGGGAGTTTTAACTTTTTGCTGGGTTAGAGATGTAGGGTTGTTATTTTTGGGTGTTAGCTGTAGGGGGATCTGGGATGAAGGGATGTGGGGGTTTGGGTGTTTGCTGTAGGGGGATCTGGGACGAAGGGATGTGGGATATAAAATCAGTCATCAATCAAATAATGTTATATATCAAAACCGTCAGATTGCAACGGCCCTGAATATCCGCTTACTTTTAGCCCCAAAACGAAAATCTTGAACATGAACGACTACAACCAAGCTATAACTTTTGCGAAAACCCCGCTTTCCATGAAGCAAAACTCATCGTTGTTTTGAGAGTTTTCCGATTCTAGCTGGCTAGAAATAAACAACTTCGTGGCGAGAAAAAAATCTTCAGTTCAGTTATTATCTGGGGGGTGAGAATATTTGGTTTGACATTTCTATTTGGCAAGGTCTTCTACAGCACGTGGACGTTCCTTTTTAACTTGCGGAATCCCTTTGCTGTTGCGCGACTCGTACGTACATGTGCTCATGCTATTTATTATGGATACGGTGCTTCCCGGCTGGAGGTTTTTTTTTTTGACTCGGAGTCCCGCTAAGTCCTGCCGTTTTGGAGAGTGCTTCCAATTGGAGTGGTTCAATTGGACTCTTCATCAAGGGTGCCTTCCGTAAGATCGTTCGTGAAAATTGTACTACAGTACTCGGCCGGTGCCGAGCAGTTATCGTCGGCTACGTGGCAACCACCAAGATGATCCCATCAGTGGGCTACGAACTGATCAAATACCACCCCTTCTATCATCTCTCCCTTAAAATCCCCTCCCCACCCTCGGCGTCAACGGTCTCTTGACAGCCCCCTGCGTAGCGATTCGCTTGATGGCGCTTGTCGTCGGTCTCCTCACTTCCCCCTTCTTCACATCCTCCGCCTTTGCAATCCTCTGCGCTTCTCTCTCCTTGTCCTCAGCCATCTGCGCCTCGATTTCCATTTTGCGGTTGAATTCGTGTTCGGTGACGCGTTTTTCGCGTGCCGAGTAGCCTTTTCCTTTGATGGAGTAGAAGACGCCGCCGAGGGTGGCGAGCCACTGTACGCAATCTGAATGAGTCATTCTCATGGTGGGAGGAGGCAAGGTGATGACTTACGTGTGGGTCGACAGCGGTAACAGTGGACATGTATTCTTTCGACGTGAGGATGAGTTCGTGGTAGACGACGTAGTCTGGTAGGTACCCGAGGCCATACAGAGCACTTGTCGGATGTAGTTGCACCGTCACGCTGGTGCGGAGGTTGATGTACTCGCCTATGCCCTTTACTTTAGCAGCCTGGTGGTAATAGCCTGAACAGATGCATTTGCGAATCACATCCCAGTCTGTGCCACAGCTTGTCAGAATCATCTTCTGCACTTTCATGATGTCGTACAGCTGCTCTCGAATTTCCTTCGCTCGTCTTAAGGCTTTTGGGTGCAAGAAATGCCGGATGCACCAGCCATCAGAGTGGCCGTTGGATTTCCATTGGGTGTACACGTGGAGAAGAGTGAGATGATCGGATTCGGGGACGAAGAATTTTTCACGTGCGGCATCGGATTCTTCTTGGCGTTCTTTGGGGCGGTAAAAGACGCTTGGAACAGAGAGCATGGAGACAATGGTAAGCATTTCTTCGCTGCAGCCATAGTCTTCAGAGGTTATGATCAATTTAGCCAGGGAAGGGCCCATCGGGAAAGCGGTCATCTTCTTGCCCATTGGGGTGAGGTCGCCGATGTTGTCTAGCGCACCAAGAGCCCAAAGGTCAAAGAGGGAGGTGGTGATTGTATCTTGGGGGGGAGGATCCATGAAGTCGAAGTCGAGCAGGTCCCTTACGCCTAACGATTTCAAGAGAAGAACGGTATTTGCTAGATTAGTCCTTTGGATCTCAGGTATCGTCTGAATATAGAAATCATTCTTAAATGCAGCCTCTGTATAGAGATGGTATGACTTCCCGGGGCCGGTTCTCCCTGCGCGTCCCGCACGTTGAGAGGCGTTGGCCTGAGAGATCGGGGCGATTTGCAAAGCATCCATACCCATACGCGGGTTGTAGACTTTAAGCTTGGAGTAGCCTGCATCAACCACGTACATAATGCCGTCCACCGTCAGACTTGTCTCGGCGATGTTGGTGGCCACAATAACCTTCCGGACACCTGGAGCTGCCTTCTCGAAGATTTTTGCTTGGAGATCCGCGGGCATTTGACTATAAATTGGTAAAATACTTATCTTTGGCGGATCGTTCAGCATCTTAAGTCGTTCTGCTATGAGCTCGCATGTAACTTCAATATCCTCTTGACCCGTCATAAAAACAAGAATATCTCCAGTCGGCTGAGAGACGTGTATGGCAAGAACCTGCTTGACTGCACTGTCGACATAATCCTCGCAAGGAGATCGAGAGTACTGTATATCTACTGGAAATGTTCTTCCGGGTATAAAGAATTCTGGGGCTCCTCCGTAGAATCTTGAGAATCGATCTGAGTTCATCGTTGCTGACGTGACTATAAGCTTCAAATCTCGACGTCGAGTAAGAACCTTTTTGATCAGGCCCATCAGAACATCAGTGTTGAGAGCGCGTTCATGAGCCTCATCCATGATGATGCAAGAATACCTATCTAAATCGGGCTCATTAAGTGATTCTCGTAAGAGCACGCCATCGGTCATATACTTTATAGCTGTTTCTTTGCTGGTGCAGTCTTCGAATCGAATGGCGTACCCAACTAAGCCACCCAGCTTGACTTCCATTTCCTCACTGACTCGTTTGGCAACGCTCATTGCTGCAACCCGACGAGGTTGCGTACAGCCTATCGTCCCAACCTTTGCGTAGCCATCCTCGTACAAAAACCGAGTTAGCTGCGTAGTCTTTCCAGAGCCGGTCTGCCCTACTACAATAGTGACTTGGTTATCTCGTATGACTCGAAGAAGCTCTTCACGCACGGCAAATGCGGGAAGATACTCTCTTTGCTCTCGAAGAGTTTTACTCTTACTGAAAGCACTTTGCCCATCGTTCTTCTTGAGATGCTCTGCAAACTTAGTACCCGACTTGACACTATCTTCACCCGGGGCAGGCGCGGCGCTATCTCCTTCATCCTCTTTGACACCCATCAAATTCCCTAGAGCTGTCCCGGCCATGTTCGTAGCCTCTTGAGCTTGCTTCTGCCTCTCTTTTTGCTGCCTCTTCTCCTTTACGACCCTACTTCCTTTACGACTAAAGACTGCCATATCACTCTGCGGATCGCGTACAGCAGGTACTGGGTCCAGTTGCTTAGTGAATATTTTCCTTCCGTCCAAGAACGGCGGCTTGATATCATGTACAAGCAAATGCACCCTTGTAGCCTCTTCATCGTCCTCAAAGTCATCCTCGTAGTCCCGTCTTTGCGCAACACCCGACGTGAGCATACGATTCACCTCCCAGGCATCCACATCCCGCTGTTTCTGCACAGCTCTTGCGCTGACCCGCTTGCCATTTTTTTTCTCAACTAGGGCGGCTTCCCTTTGCTGATCTGCCCAAGAACTATCTGCAGACCCAAAGGGGTTGTGAGACTCATCACCCAAGCTGTGTCCAAATTCATCACCCGTGTACCAATCTCGGTCCAAGGCATTCGAATCTTCTTCGTCTATCATCGGCTCAGGGCCATCGAACTCTTGTTGACGTGGTGTAGCCGAATAGCGTGATGTCCGTGGGGTTGACGTGGTATTAGGGCGTCCGAAGCCATTTTGAGCTATAGTTGGGGTCTGATATGTCGTATTGCTTTTGCTGTGTTGTGGGGTTTGGGCGCCGCGAAATGCCCTGGTGCTGGTTGTGGAAGGTACCGAGAAGCGATCCGAGTCAAGCTTCCTTCTCTTGGGACTATCTTCGCGCGCCATCAGTGAGAAAGACCCCCGAAGGCTGAGATACAGGATCCCAATCTTGGTAATTATATTTACTTACCCTCGCCTCGGTATCTATTAACAGTCAACAATTTGCCGACCCCTCGGACATACCAAAAAGTTTGCCCGAATCATCCACGCTAGCATCATATTTCGATTTCGCACAGTGCGTATTGACTTCCATAATCTCCTGAGCTCAGACCAAGAGGTGCAACGATTCGGTCATGTCTATGATCACAGCATCAGCATGGGTACCGCGAGGATCGGCTGCTGCGTATCCCACAAAGTACGACGTTGACGAACATGAGCTTGCACGAATATCAAAGCTTGCGAAACTCCAGCTTGAGGATGCGAAAGACGACTTGGATGACGTAAATAAAGGGCACAAGAGCGAAGAGGCAATGGAGGAATCATCAGGTGCAGAAGGCGATGGTGTCGTACTTCCAAGATCTCACGGGTAAGCTCTTCGACACGGAATTTTGGGTTTGCTCTGACTTTGCGCCTAGCGATATTGACGATGACCTCAAGGAATATGACCTTGAACATTATGACAGCGACGTAGTTAATGAGGATGGAGAGACTATGGCAATGTTTGGTAATGCTCAATCGTTAGCATACCATCAATCGAACTCCGACGATCCATATATCACGTTTGAAGATAACGAGGATGAGAATGAAGAGAGGGAAGAGCTACAGGTCCTGGCGACAGACAATATGGTAGTAGCTGCAAAGGTTGAAGATGAAGTTGCCCATTTGGAAGTCTATGTATATGAGGACGAGGCAGATAATCTATATGTTCACCACGATGTCATGCTTCCAGCAATACCGCTTTGTGTCGAGTGGCTGGACGTTCCAGTCGGTAGAGCTATTACAGATCCGAGTGTGAAGGGCAATTATGTGGCGGTCGGAACAATGGACCCAGATATCGAAGTATGGGACTTAGACACGATTGACTGCATGTACCCAAATGCTATCCTAGGCCAAGGAAATGATGAAGGTAAGGAGGAGCCTGGCCAGGAAAAGAAAAGGAAGAAGAGGAAAAGGTCTAAAAAGACCAACGATGATTACCATGTTGATGCCGTGCTCTCCTTGGCTGCAAACAGACACCACCGGAATCTACTGGCCTCTGCATCGGCAGACAAAACAGTAAAACTTTGGGATTTGAATATCACAAAATGTGCGAAGTCTTACTCATACCACACAGATAAGGTATGCTCGATCGCATGGCATCCGAGTGAGACAACCGTATTACTGAGTGGAAGCTACGACCGGACCATAGTCGCTGCAGACATGCGTGCACCAGATGCCAAAGTACCAAGGTGGGCCGTGGAGAGCGACGTTGAGACTGTGACATGGGATCCGCATGATTCGAACTTCTTCTACGTTACCACCGAGAATGGAGTAATCCATTACCACGATGTTAGGAGCGTTCCCGCTACCCCGGAATATTCACGCCCTGTTTGGACACTGCAAGCCCATGATGAGTCTATCGCATCTTTTGATGTCAATCCTACAATCCCTGGTTTCTTAGCCACTGGATCCATGGACAAGGAGGTCAAGCTGTGGAATGTTCAGCCCAGTGGACCCAGTATGGTTGTTTCACGCAATCTCGGCGTTGGCAAGGTCTTCACCACCAAGTTTGCACCGGATCTAGAGGTGGCTTTTCGATTAGCGGTTGCAGGCAGCAAGGGCGCCATGCAGATCTGGGATACCTCTACGAACCCAGCCATACGTGGAGCTTTTGCGAATCGTATGGCCCCTATACGGGGAGAGTCGAAAGAAGAAAGGATTGTGGGTGTGGACGCAGATAGCAGTGATTCGGAAGAAGAGGGAGGCATTGAACCTGGTAGTGAAGCGACGGCAGAGAACGGATGGGAGTCAATGGAGGATGAGTGAACTTACTGGCTAAGATGATAGTTGAGTTCAAGACATCTATCTCATGTGATTTGCTAGATATAAGACCAGCGCTCGAGCATGGACGGCAGTTCTCCAGGACGTTCAGCAACCCTACCCCGGCAATTGTTCGTCACACAACAGTAGCGCCTTCCACGGCCCTAAGCTTGGCCAAAGATGGGGACGGCATGTGGCTCGGGTTTCCCGCTGAAGTTACTCAACAGTGTATGATAGAGAGGGCAATCCATTCGCCGGATTACGAAACGCAGCTGGCTCGAGAATTTGACCCACAATCTCTTACACCTCACTCCGGTTTCTAGCACATGCTTGACGGCAAGGAAATACTTCGGATTATACGTTCGATTGTCTCAGACTGGCCTTTCGAAACACAGATAGCCGAAGGGAGGTTTAGAAACTTTGATGTGAAGAATGAATCACAGCATCCCAAACAACTTCAATTGTGCGAAAAAAACGGAAAGCAGTTCTTATTCACCGCAGTAAGGGCACACCGCCTTTGAAACGCTTCTTGTGGCTAGAACCATCTTTGCCATAACAGTGATTGCCATGCACACTGCCATAACATGTCAACATGCACCTCAGAATCCTTTAGGATTCTCCACAGCATCTTTTGCAACCTGTTTCCATTTACGAACAATTTCATTGATGAGCTACGCCTAAAATCCCGGACTATATCGCCTGTTATTAGATTTATAGATATGAGTATAGGTAAGGTAAGGTACCTATGATCTGGACGCTGTTTCTAACGTACCCATGTATTAGCCTTTCGCCGGCGTCAATCGATAAAGTGACTTGGACCAATCAAAACTGCCTGGATGGAACGACGACGTAGTCGGCTTAGTGAAACAAGTTTGGCCCTGACGCCAAACCCGAAATAGGCTGATGGGAGGAAAAGCAGCCGAGGTGATTGGCTGGGAACGACGACCCCTCCACTAAATGTACGTAGTCCTAGGTAGTTCTGGTTATAGCGGGAAAATCTCAAATCCTTGCAGTTGCAGCACCACCTCCCCCTCAGGAGTCAAACTCGTTTCTCGTTTCTTCTGTTGTCCACTCCCTTCAACCACTCTCTTTCGCCGCCGGTCGAGCTCCTCAAAATTCATTCATCGCCCTTCGCCATCTGTGTGCTACTGTAACATTCTTTTTACAGTACCCACAGCCTCATTCTTTACAAGTCTTTGTTTGGACAGTGTCCACAGGATCAAGTTCGACATTTATCTGGTTCGCTGCTACGCATCGCAGAACACTTTCTTTCAAAACACCTCAGTCACGCTAGCTTTCATCAGACGACCACAACCACCCACTACTGTGATCAACTTAACCGCTGACGCACCCCACTGCTTCACGTCAGAGGATTTTATCTGTCTGCAAATCTATTCGTAAAGGATCTTGAAGCCAGGTCAACTTAGGATCTACAATTACATCCTCTCAACACGAGCAACTTAATCCGTAATGGATCTCGCAAGAGCTTTCACAAAGCGTAATAAACGTCCTGATGCCGCTCTTCTCACTCCTGCTCGAGCAGCCAGCATGAGAAATCACTCCGGACCCATCAAGCGCAGCGCAATCTCGCACCCTCTCGAGCTGTTGTCCACCACCAACATCTTAGCATACAACGCTCCCGATCTTCACAGCGCTATTTCCTCAGCAAACAGTTCCGCCGATGACTCCGACAGCTCTATCAACTTCTCTTCGTCGCGTGGCACTTCCCCCGACACTTCTTCCATCGAGTCTGCACCAAGCCCGGTCGAACCGAACCATTTGACGGATTATTTCCGAGCACCAGGCCGGTCTCAGTCATCTGCTGGCAAAGTCCGTCGCTCAAACGACTCGAGTGATGTCGATGTTCCCTCGGTTCCGTCGCGAGCATTGTCCCACACCAAGAAATCGCACCAAGAAATCGCCCGCCAGCGTTCAATCTCCAAGTCGATCCTACCTCCTACGGCCATCCATAGCCCGTCAAACGCACGTGGCAGTATCGACATGTTCTCTAGCAAACCTGATGTCAACCACCCGTTCGGTGCTGAACTCGAGCAAGTAAATGAGCTCGCTGAGGAAATTGGTGCTAGGGATGTCATGATATTGGACGACGAAGAGCTATTCTTGATGAGCCATGGCCTACAGAAATTTGGCGCCGAGGAGTATCTGGATGAGATCGAAGGCTTGTTTGGAGCAGGCCACGGGAACCCCTTCAGCCCCTTTGGTGCAGGATGGATCTAGTTCACCAGATCACTTTCATGTCCATATTCACACTTCTACTACATCATGGTTGGCTGTATTCTTGTACTACGCAGGTCGAAGATCTAGAGGAACTGGAGGGATGGCGTCTGGCTTGATCAGATCCCAGCGGTGTATCTAAGGGGTGGAATGGGGAGTTGGCCATTTTGGTTGCAGTGCCCGGACACTCATTTTCCAACTATCTACGCTCATTGACTGCAATGATTTCTTACGGATAATGAAGAGGCGCGCGGCGAAAGGTTTACATAGCTCGAATACACATTTTAGGCTGTTTATGTCGCTTCCAACTAAACATGATCAATAAAATTTGTTGTGCATTTGCTCACAACCGTAAATAACTCTTGTGGATGAAATGTCAATGCCCTTCATCAGCACCTTAATCTTGTCAGTAGTACTGGTTCAGTCAGATTAGGACGTCTGCTGTGCTCTGCATAACCGACGAAGTCCTTAGCAGCACCGGACACCCATTCCTTGTACCAAACCAATTCAAGCTCGCTTCTTCACTTGTTGTTCTCCTTAATTTGGGGACGCAAATATATCGTAGATGGTGATCTGCCTCGGAAAATGAAATGAGGAAAGGATGTGCTTCGAATTGACCAAATTACGCTAGAGAGATTCCGGTGGCCGACCAAAACCGCCATGGAGGAGCTTCGTTCTCCAATATTATATGCCTTAGACAACAGCATATATGGGGTATGTTGTAGTTTGCCATGAACAAGCCTTGTCATTCGTCTCCTCGAGTTTCAACGATCCCCATACCTCGCGCTTTGCAGCAGCAGTCGAGCCAGATGGGCGTGCTCTTACAGTATAATAATGCCCTTCAATGAACCGGCTCTAGCGAACAGCAAGGCCCATGCTCAATCGCCCCTGGATGCTGCAACAACAGGGAAAGAGAATGAACACAGGCCAGATGCAGCTTCGCATGCCGAAATGAACGAGCAGGAGCCTATAATTGATGAGTTCGGTTTACCTGTGAAGCGGCCAAATAGGCGTATAGCCGAAAATGGTATGGGGGCGGGGGACAACGCGGGAAAAGCAGCAGAGAAGCAGTCAAGCGAACGTGATCCGAAGGAGACCCTATCAAATGGACAAGACAACCGTGACCATGACCATGAAGTCGGTATACGGCCGGCTGAACGGTTAGGCCCACCGTCCGGATCACCAGAACCCAACCAGCCTGGTCGATCGTTACCTGCGAATTCCAAGGGTTTGGAAGCTGAAAACTGCGTCACTGGAGAAATTCCGCACAATGGTACAAAGGAGGCAGCTCAAGCTGGACCAGTTATTGCTGCAGGCGGAGTGTCGGAATGGTCACATCAGGCACTTGCGCCTCAGCGAGTTGAACAGGAGCACCCGAAGGAGGAAGAATGGCAAGATATGCCTGCATTTGCGCCTTATGATCTCTACGATGACAATGGAAAGCTCGTAGCAAGGGAAATCCGTGAATCTGATGATGAAGCAAACGCATATCTGGGGCTTGGCGGCGCAGGAAGAGGATATACCCGAATTCAGATTGACGAGGATGCGCAGTCTGCAACAAGCATGGACGATAATACAGAGTACCTGTTCAAGAAGAAGGGTACCAATTTCATTGATGAGGACGACGATCAGCGGGATCCCTTAGCGCAGATGCAGGCTACCAAAGATTTGCTGACGGAAGGGCAAAGAATAGCCTACGTAGGTGTTACGAGACTGGCGATGGCAGAGATGGTCAAAGAGCTGGAAGACGTGGAGGGAACTAAAGCAACGAAGAAAGAACTGCGAATCGCATTTGAGTCGACGACGATGTGGAGCCAAAAAATGATGGTAAGATTGTATGCACACATGGAGATTGATTCGTCAGGTAACTCCAAGTGCTCTATGAATTAAGAAGTTAGTACTGAGATTCTACAGAGCAAGTCATGATTGAGCAATTGGCCGAACATGGTGTTCAGCCAGGCGATCTGACAACGGCCTTGATGCAGAACTCTCGCGTTAAGAATCCCATGGCAGAAGATGGTGTCCCTGATAACCACTCAATTTCATCTCCCACCATGAAGAGCGAGAAGCGGGCATCAGTGAAGTCTCCGGCTCCATCCACGACAGAAGAATTTACAGAGATATCCTCACCACCTCCTTATGTGGAACACGAGGGTGTTGACATGCCTGAAGTCCGCACTCCGTCTCAGCTGCCGACCACCAAGAACATTGATATCGACCTTCGATGGACCGTTCTTTGTGATCTGTTCCTAGTCTTGATTGCGGATTCCATATATGACTCTCGATCAAGGGTTCTTCTCGAACGTGTAGGCGCCTCAATGGAGGTCTCATGGTTAGAGATATGTCGCTTCGAGAAGCGTGTTACAGATTCTTTAGAGATGCAGGAAGCTGCAAACAAGGAGACATGGGATGAAGCTGAGCACATGGAGAATCGGAGAAAGCTAGCTTTGAAGCGAAAATATATGATGATGGGACTTGCCACTGTTGGTGGGAGTCTTGTAATTGGGCTTTCTGCCGGCCTTTTGGCCCCAGTTATTGGTGCTGGTTTGGCTGCGGGTTTCACGACCATAGGCGTTGCTGGCACAAGCGGCTTTCTAGCTGGTGCTGGAGGTACGGCACTTATCACATCTGGTGCTGTTGTCACAGGCGGTACCATCGCCGTGAGGGCGTCTAATAAAAGAACGGGTGCTGTACAGACTTTTGAGTACCGCCCACTGCACAATAACAAGCGGGTGAATCTGATTGTCACAATTTCCGGATGGATGAACGGAAAGGTTGATGATGTACGGCTGCCATACAGTACAGTAGATCCGATCATGGGAGACATGTACTCTGTTTTATGGGAACCGGAGATGTTACAAAGCATGGGCCAGACAATCAACATTTTGGCTACTGAGGTATGCTTGGCATCGTATTTCGTGTATGGAGTGTACTAGACCAGCTAACACAAGCTAGGCTCTCACCCAAGGTCTGCAACAAGTCCTTGGTAGTACAATCTTGGTGGCGCTCATGGCTTCACTGCAACTTCCTATAGTTCTAACAAAGCTTTCCTATCTCATCGATAATCCATGGACAGTATCTTTGGGCCGAGCGAACGCCGCCGGCTTAATTCTTGCAGACTCATTGATTGATAGGAATCTTGGTGTGAGACCTATCACACTAGTTGGATTCTCACTGGGTTGCCGGGTCATCTTTTCTTGCTTAAAAGAGCTGGCGGCCAAAGGTGCGTATGGATTGATTCAGAACGTGTACCTATTTGGATCGCCCATTGTAGCGAACAAAGATGAATATCTTCGTGCCAGGACAGTCATATCAGGACGCTTCGTCAATGGTTACGCATCTAATGACTGGATCCTGGGTGAGTACTTGCTTGCAGCTTTGGTTTTCAATGCCCTAATCGATCTTTGTAGGATACCTCTTCCGAGCCACTAGTGGTGGTATTATGCGGATAGCTGGCCTTGCTCCTGTGATGGAGATTCCCGGCCTTGAAAACATTGATGTTACTCAGCTGGTCAACGGTCACATGGCGTACCGTTCGGCGATGCCTAGGTTACTCCGAGAAGTGGGTTGGGAAGTTGAGAGCGATGAATTCACTGAAATCGAAGACCCAGACCCAGAAAACCATGAGAAGCGTCAACGCGAGCTCATCCATGAACTCGACGAGGCGCGAAAGGACGCAGAAACGAAGCCAGAGAAGAGGAGATTTGGGTTCTTCAAGCGCGGCAAACTTGCTGAGAAGAAGCGATGGGAGACGTACGATGATAGTATGCGAGAAGGCGACCACAACGGTGAAGGCAATGTCGATGGTGGCGCAGGCAATATTCTTTTTGATATTGATGCTATCAAAGCGGAGCTTGCCAGCGAGCAGATCGAGGTAAAGCAGCTGGAGTCGACGTTACCCCCAATGAAAATAAACCTCAACGGAGCGACTCCTTCCATAGACAAGCCAGAACAGAGCCCGTATTCAAATTTGCGGGAGACAAGAAGCTATGAAGGAAGCCCTCCATATCGGCCAAACTCAAATGCACTTTCATCGCAAGCATCATTATCGAACGGCCAGGCCTCGAATCCGTTCAACAAGGACTACGATAGCTATGATGAAAACGGCAGCCCTGAGAACGCTGTGGCGCAACGGAAGAAGCTGGCTACCGAGTCTCACCAGTCTCCCTCGCCTGGCCAGTCATTCCACTCTGCTGCCAAGTCCCCTGGGTTAGTCCACACCCCGGAGTTGCAGGAATTCACACCGCATCCACCGAGACCAGAGCTGACTCACTCGATGACGATGCCTGCTGCTGCAAGCGGCGCAAGTCTTGAGCATAATGCATGGCTGGACGAAGAAGATGAGGGTTTTGGGAAAGAGAAGGAGATCAAGATGACTTTCGCCTAGTAATTGTACTTACAGCCTTCGATTTAGCGCGGCGTCCCGAATAGGCTCTTTTCTTCTTGGCTACCGGGGCGGCATTTTGCGGTACGCTCTGAGGTCTTTCGTCCGGAGTTTATTTTACCCATACACTATGAGGATGCATTGGTGATGGAGTTCTATTAGTAGGCCAGGTCATCTTCATAGGAGGGGGTTAATGCGGGCTGTGAAACGCCTCATTGAGCATATCTGGTTTATTATTGGTAGAGTGGTGGTTTACCTACACTGCCTACACTGCTCGACCTCGTCGAATTATCTGAGAACCAACTGTAGTTCGACGTTCGATACAACGATTTTGTGTAATACTCCTTTTCTGAAGAAATGATTGATATCGCAATGGCGTAGCGTAAGTGGTTACACGTCGCGTAGTCCAGTCGCGCTTAAGGAGCGGAGCATGTTCAGAGCTCCAATCCGCCTCGTGAGGAAAACATTTCCATGGCTTCGTCATATCAAGCGCCGCAGTCTAGAAGGGTGGGGATGAGAACAGAGAAGTTAGGCTACAGCCTGCTTCCAACCGGGCCTCAAGTCAAGGCTACACCTCGAGAGCAGAAGCAGCGATCGCCTAGCATAGACATCGACGCCCCACCGAGGGATTCAAGCGATGACGCTTCGACAGTGCATGATTTTGAGCTCTCCGATGCCGACTCGCTACCATCAAAGAGAAGGAAAATTGGCAAGTATGAGCTAGCTTTCGACAGCACTGGCTCAAAAACCCCCCATGGCGGAAGTAATGATGCTGCTTCGGAGCTTACCAACGAGCCATCAAACATACGTTCCACGAGCTTTGCATCTTCCAATGCGCGGTCTAGACGTCTCAATGGCCCGCAAACAAGCTTCAAATGTCCCGGTCCAGCCGTGAGGGCGATCGCCGTGGAGGATTTCATCGATACGTGGACTGCGAAGCCCAAAAAGACCAAAGCTATGTATGGTACCAACTCGAAAAATATACATATAGCTGCTCTGCCGAAGGAGAAAAAGAAGGATATAGAGGGGGAAAGTATATCGCCCTTCAAGAAGAGCAAAACGGGATTTCGTACATTCAACAATAAGGCAGTGGAGCCTTTACGTTAGTAATCGGGACAATTCGTTACGTTTTGTAGGTTGACATATTGACAGTCGATAAAATGAAAGATCCAACCGCAGAAGCTGCCTTTAAAGCCCCGCCTTCCCAAGAAACCACACCGCGTTCGAAAAGAGCCTCGAATCGCCTGTCGAGGACAGACCAAGCGTCCTCGCAAGAAGGTCGACCAAATGTTTTTAAACAACCAAACCTACCGTTCTTTAGGGACGCCACCCCTACGAAGGGTCCTACACCTCAAGGTTTCGTCGTACCGCGAGTATTACCAGACAGCGTCAATACTTCCAAGGCTACGAGGTCAAGCGAGTCTGAGAGAAAGCCTGAAACGATGGAAGTGATAAAGAAGACGGGAGTGGGAGATCTAAAGAATCTAGTCGACCTTTCCAAGGATAAGCTCCAGATACCAGACCTACAGTACAGAGAGCCTACTTCCTCCGTCACAGTATCTTCAATACCATCAACATCATTCGACGACGACAGCTCCCTCTCCTCTATCAGCTCGGCGCCCGTTTCTCCTGAACTCGAGGCATTAAGGGAGCAATTCTCGTTCCCCGAGCTCGGCATCGCCAAATACTATGACCACCCGTCAGCAAAATGCCCAATCTGTCAAGAACCTGTCGAGCGAAGCTTTCTGCAAGAATTCGATTCCGGCAAACGGCTTAATGTTCGGCAGCAAGTGCGGTTCTGCAAAGCACACAAGATGAAATCCGCTGAGAACGAGTGGCAAGCGAAGAGATACCCGAGGATTGATTGGACACGTCTTAGTGAGCGACTGGGGAGATTCCATCCGGTAGTAGATGATATCTTGAAGGGCGACAAACCCTCTTTTTACCGCAACGCCTTTGAAGATCAAGTCAAGGGCGGGCAGAATAAGACGCTGCAGCAGATTATGCTGAGTGGTCATGGATTTGAGGGTCTGGCTCCCGGATACTATGGATCCAAGGGCTCTAGGCTGATGTACGTCTCCTCTCCCCCCTACCATCCACCAATTTCATAGCATCCCCAGAGTACTAATAACAAATAGTACGGAGAACATAATGACCTCCTTCGCTCCCAAAGTTCGTCGTCTCGCCGCCACGGACAAGCTCATCGCCTCCGCTGGGGTCGCAGGCTATGTACAAGCAGTGTTGGCGCCTGAGCTCGCGGTCATGCTTGTTATGGAGGACATGCGGGTGGATGAAGATGAAGCGAGGGCGATTTTGAGGAATAGCAAGGAGATTGGGGATTTGTTGAATGAGGAGGAGGATGAGATGATTAGAGATGAGGATGGGGAGGATACTTGATGCTCGCAAAACAAAAACGGGACTTGCGATTTTATACATAAAAGGTGTTGATGTCACGTTTGGAGCTTATAACTCAACAGTCTAGCGTATCTTCCTTCATAGCTCTCCGAACATACGTCCCTTGTAATAAAGACCAGATCCAGGCCAGACCAGCCCCACAAAACCATCTCAACCCCCCCTCTCCAATCACACCTCCATCCCCCCCCCCCAAAACACTCACCTCCCCATCCCCATCCCCCTCCCCCTCCCCCCCCACCACAACATCCCAAACCGCACCAACCCCCCCACCGCAACCACGCTCAACCCCACCGGCAACGCCTTCCCGCTCCGCACCGCCCGCGGCACGCTACTCCCCGCCAGCACCGCGCTCGCCAGCACCGCCAGCTCCACGCCGTAGGCTTGGCTGTTGCGCAGCCGCAGCGCCGAGAGCGCGTACTGCGTGCGTCAGCTTTTCGTGGGGGGAAGGGAAAGGGGTTTGATATAAGGGAAAGGGGTTTGATATGGTAGGGAGAGGGGGGGGGGGTTTACAAGAGCACCGACGGTCATGCCCGCAACGATGGAGGGGATGGAGCCTGTGCGGATGAAGCCGGTTAGGCCGCCGCCGGCGGTTAGGAGGGCGAGGGCGAGGGCGGTGGTGGGGGGGTCCTGGGGTGGGGTTAGAGGGGGTGGGGAGAGGGGGTGGGGGGGTGGGGTGTTGGGGTTGGGGAAGGGAGGGAAGGAGGGGGGGGAGGGGGGGGCGACAGACCATTTTTTGGGTGGGGGGGGGTTGAATAGTTTGTTTGTTTTTTGGTTTGTTTGTGAGGGAGGGGATGAGGAGGAGTGGATGAGTTGGATGTGGGAGTTGGAAAGATTGAAAGGTTTTTTGATGTTCGGAGTGAGCTGGAGCTTATCATAAGCTCTTACCAGCGTGTGTCAGCAGCGAATTGCCGAGAGCCTTAGCTTTAAATAGGGCTTACAGTTGGTGGGGGGTTGGAAAAGTTGAGCCAGGGCCGGAACTTTTTTTTTTTGATTCCGGCCCGGACTCAACTTTCTGCATATGCTAACCATGAGTTCAAAATTATTCCAATCCCGACTCAGCTTTCTGCATATGCTAATCATGAGCTCAAGAATTGATGTTATATAGTTAAAGTAGCTAGAAGATAAACAGAAAGAGCGAAGTATTGAAGTCGTGCATATGCACAGCTTGAGCGAAACATCACATATATCATGAATCTACTTTGCAGCAAGACGAGCGAAGATTCTTCTACGTATGCTTAGCATATGCACAAAACATGCAAAATCATGAACTCAACTTGTGACATGCTCATTCACAAGCTATCACTCTTCATCAGATCTTTCTCATGTGTTTTCTTCTTCATTCTCGTCGTTCAGCTCATGATTTGCATCATCACTTTTCTCGTCTTGAGCGAGCTGAGTTTCTTCTTAGTATATGCGCGACATATGCGAAGTGCGACACTCATCTTCAAATCATCTAGTCAACTCGTTATCTCATTCGCTCGATTTTGAGCGTCGATGCTTTCGTCGTTCATCGATGTTTCTTTGTGCTCAGTTGATGCTACGCATATGCATCGACGAGGCTTTGATGATCAGATGTGAATTTTTTTGTGATCTCGCTTTATGCTCTTGACATATGCTTCGCATAGGCTTCGAAGCTTTTCCAACCCCTCGACCAGCTGTACCCCCCTTTAAATAGATAGTGCAATATTCGTAGTAACAGTCCATTAACGCTTGATTTCACTGTCACATCCAGTATTATTGAAGCTGTACCCACTTCAAGGCTAACCCTGCTAATAAATCGCAGAGGGCTTAATAATGCCAAATACTCTGACAACGTATATCTTGGTCGCACTGGTCCGAACCCGATTCTAATCTGTTTCGACTCTTTGCATACATGGACAGGTCCATTTAAAGCAGAACCGCTCCTCCAAGCACAACAAACACCCCAGCAACTGATCCACCTAACCTGGGCGCTGCGCCGGTAAAGCCGGGGCTTAACGGCGCAGTGGTAGACCCAGCGGAGGATCCGATAATGCCGCTGGAAGCAGTATTGATAGGAACCGAGCCTGGGAAGCCAGACCCAGCTGGAGCTGTATAGAGTGGGGAAGTCATGCTTGCGCTTGGAGCAATGGGTGTAGCCGAGGGTGACGAAGCGATGCTTGAAGTAATAGCCTTCGAAGCCGAAGAGTAGAAGTCGTTGGTGAGACTCGTCGCTGACGAAGCGATACTTGAAGTAACAGCATCCGTCGCGGAAGAATAAAAGATGTTGGTGAGACTCGCGCCGCCTGTCACGCCGAGTCCAGCGCAAAGAAATGCCAGAGAATTGAAGTCCTCCAAAGCCAGACAGTCACCACTGTTGTAGTGACCGGGTTGACGATCGATACTGATAATCGGGCCGAAACCGTAACCGTCATTCTTACAGTCAGTGTTGCCATAGAAGGCAGAGACGGCGAGGACACCGCTGCCGCAGGCTGGGCGCTGATAGATCCTAAAACTGCGATAAGTGACGCCAGGAATGCCGCAAACGTCGACGCTGAGGGTATAGTTGAGAGCTACGGGGTCTCTTTCGCCATGATTCGTGGTTGCGCCGCTGCCGCATGAGGAGTCGCTCCAAAGGCTGACTACGCCTTGTTCTGAGGCGGCATAGACGAGAGGGACGAGCAGGGAAAGGAGCAGAGAAATGAGCGATAGCATGATCGATGATGTTTGGAGACTGGTAACGAACTGGTTGCAAAGCAGTAGAAATCGAAAGTTCAGTAAGAGGAGAAAGTGGACAAAACACGAGACGGAGACGGAGATGGAGAGCAGGTGGGCTTCAGATACTTGATGAACGTTCAGGCTCCAGGGCCTCTAGGGGGCTAGGGGCCCGTCTGAGGGCGTCCATAAGCTATGCTGATGCAGGGGATTACCTCGTATTGACGGGCCCAGTCTGCTCCAGCTGGGGATACTCTATATCGTGGCGGCCTGCAGGCGATTGGAAGAAGAAGAAGCTGCGCCGCGGTCATGCGTTTGGCTCAGACCTGTTGATACATAATGGTAAGTCGTCACATTGTATGCGGCAAAATGGGGACGGTCGAGGGCGTGTCCTGTTGGAACCACTTTGCCTGGGGCCTCTAGAAGCCATCACCGTTACCTCGTAGGCGAATATCAAGTACTCAAGTTTTGGCCAGCATGCGGAGGGTACCCGAATAAGGGAGGTCAGCCTTGTCTCATGGAACGTGTAAAGCGAGATACAGTGTGCGGGCTTTCGGAGCTACATTTATCTGTTTATTAAATTAATGTAGTTCCTGGAGCTATAGCTCCTAGCGCCCGCCCCTCCCCGCCCAAGCTACTCACTAGCGCGACTCAAACAAACCCGCAACGTTTCCTTCACTCACCAACCCCTTCCTCCTCCCCCTCCATAACCCACCCCCCTTCATTCACCACTTCAACAATGCCGCCCAAACGCCCCGCCACCGCCTCCACATCCTCAACTCCCCGCACCCCATCGACCCCCTCCCAATCCTCCACCCAAACCACCTCCCTAAGCAAACCCAGCTCGTCAAAGCAGCAATCGCAGTCGGCGCAAGATATACTGGCCAAGACATGGGATAATTACTGGAGCAAGACGGTGCAGCGGACGAAGCTGACGGATGCGTTTATGGCGTTTTTGGTTGTGGTGGGAGGTGTGCAGTTTTTGTATTGTTTGGTTGTGGGGAATTATGTGAGTTCTTGTTTCTTTGGTTGGCTTGGGTTTGGAATGGCGTGCATGAGGGAGGGGGAGTGCGGGCGGGTAGTAGAAGGGGCGTATGGGGAATGGGATGGGAGGGGACCGGGGGGTGTGAGGGTGTCGTTTTGATCGAGCAGAAGAGGAATCGTTCCCGCCACCGCTATCACTTTCGATTTTCCTCTAAGATATACAACGCTGACTCTAACCACGCTCCCAGCCCTTCAACGCCTTCCTCTCCGGCTTCAGCGCCACCGTCGGCCAATTCGTCCTCACGGCGTCGTTGCGCATCCAGACCAACCCGGAGAATAAGAATGAGTTCAAGAGTGTTAGCCATGAGCGGTATGTTTCGTTTCATTTTTTCCCCTTTGCTGTGATGATATGGGGGGAGTAAGTTGTGAAGGGGAAGGGGGAAATTGTTGGCCGTGGTCGTGGTAGCCAGGAGGGAGAGCGTTATGGAAGGAAGTTTGCTGACGTGCGGTGTTGGATATAGGGCGTTTGCGGACTTTGTGCTCGGGAGTCTGATACTGCACTTTTTCTGTGTGAATTTTATAAATTAGAGGGCGGGATGGGATGTTAGGTGGGACTTCGGGAGGTTCGGGAGTAGCTATGTACTATGATGGTTGGGATTAGGAAACTACTTCGAGCCACCCTCTATGTTCTTCTTCCAAAAAACCGCATGGCAAACCCCCAATATTCCGCCGTAAATCCAACCCATCCACACAGCCCCTTCCCCAAACCCCCTTCCCCAGACCCCCACTCACCAACCCCCCCTCACACCACCCCAAAAACCCCCCTTAGTCCCTCCCCAAACCTCCTGATCGCCTCCTGCACCTGCTCCGCCCCCGCCGCCGCAAACGTCATCCGAAAAAACATCTCGTCGCCCCCATCCGCCTCCGCCCGGAACCAACTCCCCTTGCTCGACAACACGCCCCTCTCAATCCCCGCCTGGAAAATCTCCTCCTCAATGTCCAGCATCGATGTCGTCTCGGCGCGCGGGTGCCGCTGCCACTCGATCCGAATCCAATGAAACATGCCCGCCGCCGGCGCGTTCCAACTCGCAATCTCGGTAGGCAGAAACTTCTCGCAGGCGTCGCAGATGTTGTCTCTGCGCTTGCTGTACTCGCCGCGCAGACTGATGAGCCAGTCGAGATAGCCGGCGTGGCCCCAGGCGTCCTCGAGCAGCTTGTACAGCACGAGCTGGCTGACGCCACTGGGGTTCTGGGTAGAGACTTCCTGGTGGCGGACGAAGCGTTCGACGACCTGCTCAGCAGCGGTGATCCAGCCGACGCGAGTGCCGGGCGCGAGGACTTTGGAAAAGGAGTCGAGGCGCATGACGCGGCCGTCAGTGTCGAGGCTGAGGAGGGAGGGGGCGAGGGTGGAGAGGAAGTCGGTGTGAGAGGAGGGAGGCGTGGCGGTGATGGTGGTGGGGGTGTAGGGGTCCATTTGGAGGAAATAGTAGGGTTCGTCTTCGAGGATGTAGACGTCGCGTTTCTGCGCAATGCGGTAAATTTCTTTTCGCCTCTGCCCACCCTGTGTTGCGCCCGTTGGGTTTTGGCCAGAGGGAACGGTGTAGAGAAGCCAGGGTCTCTCGGCGCCTCCGTGCGCTGCGGGGTCCCAGGTGCTGAGAATGTGGTCCATGCTTGAGGGGAGGAGGCCTTCGGAGTCCATTTTAATGCCAATGCATTTGACGCCCATGGGTATGGCGGTTTCGACGGCGCTTACGAAAGTGTATTCCTCGGACATGATGTAAGAGCCGCGAGTCGTGAACATGCGGAGGGCCATATCCAGGGCGGAGGTACTGCCGACGGTCATGGTGCATTGCCAGTCTTGGTAAGGGGGGTGATGGACGATCTAAGCTGTTTAGAGTGGTATGAGGGATGTAGGTGAGGGTGTTACCTCTGTGTGTTCGGTTACGAAGCGTAGGAGCTGGGCGGAACCTGTTGCTTGGCAGTAGTTGAAAGCAACGTGGATATCTGTGCGGCAGCCGCCATCAGCATGCCGTCAAATACCACCATAGCGGGTTGTCAACCTACCATATAGGCTCTTCCCTTCGGCAATATCATGTTTCCCTGCCCTTTGGACTATTCCCATTTTTTTGGTCTCCTCTTCCGAGAAGTGTCCAGGAGTGGGAACCTTGATATCGATATGCTCGAATGGGAAATATTCGCTGGAGGGTAAACCACCGCCCAGCGAGATGAGACCTGCGTATTCGTATCAGAGCTGACGGCGACGATTCTTCTAGTTTTCCCGTGCGCCGGGCGTACCTGGATTCAAGAGGTATTTCGCAGCGCCTTTTAGCTTCGTCGGCTACGATTCCTATCAGCTAAAGCCCCAGAACTTCAGTTACGAATGGCTCTTCTGACCATCCTCGATTTGCTCTCCTCAGTCAATCGATCTGTCTTGGATCAGCTACATGTTCTCTTGCCCCACGCCCAATTTTTCTTGACTAACGTACGATCCCACCTCTTCGCCTTCGGCTTGCCGTAACCCTACCAATATATCAGAACCCTAGTCCCATACACCATCTTGAAGGACTTGCTCATACCGGGCTCTTGAACATATCACTACTCACATGCGCCGCAATGCTACCGCTCATCTTCGGCGCCTTCGAGCGCCGCGCTGGTACACCATTGACACTCAGTCGATCGGCGAACGTGGCGGCCTGAGTATCGAAGACGGCTTGAACGTCCGGAACGTCTATGGCTGACGGGGGAGCCATTGGTAGAACGCGAAAGGAGATCGGACGGTAGATAGATGTTGATGAGCTGGGAGATGGCACGGGAAGGAAAGCCGCCTAATATAATTTCCAGCGATAATGAACAAAGCGCAGTCTACTCGTAATCGCCGAAGACGTATGGGACGATCACCGAGTTTAAAGCAATCTAAGTACTCTCTAACGGTCAGGCGTTAGTAAAGTAAGACATTCTATGCCGATGCTAACCGTTCATTGGAAAGTAAGAAATCCTGGTACGGATTACTGATTCCATCTTGACAGCTTCATAACCTGACGGTCTGACGGTCGTGGGATACGCAGAAAGGGATAGGGGTTTGAAAAGGGACAGTATCACTTTAGCCTCTGATGATAATAAACAGATGATGGGATTCAAGAGAATTCAACGGGACCTTTGTTGATTGGTCAGTCAACAAGCGGCCGTTGGGGCTTGAGATTAGGGCTTGGGCTGGTTTGCCGAGAATAGGATGTCATTCTCCAAATCATCCTCATATTGATAGGTTACCCTGAAGAACCGGATAGCGATGTCAAATAAAGGGTTACGTTGGGTGTGAATCCCATAGAAGTCGGAAGCCGTAGTAGCTGTCGATATCTCACTGGATCAGATCGTTGCTGCAATGCTTTGTAAATTCCACCCAGAAGCTATGCCCTCGCTATACAAAACAGACTGTCCAAAATTTTGATTATAAGCCCTTCCTACACAGAACACCCCCACGAGACCTTGGTATCCTTGCGAACGAGAGATTTGCCCCAAACCCCTTCTTGAAAACCCCTTGATGTGCTGGAGCCCATAACCCTTTGACTCCGCGCTCAAAGCCCTTGAACACTCTCTGTACTTTTCTGCGCCGACGTCAAGCTTGTCATGTTCAGAAGCTCATGTCAGAGTTAGCCTGTACATACGCGACGGCTTTACCCATTCCAGATTTTGTCCAGCTATCCACCAAATGCCCTCCGCCGAAATTAAAAGCCTAGTAAAAACAGAGAAGGTGAAATGTAATAGTACGTTCCGAGGGGTGACCCAATATGTATCTAGGAATGATTGTGGGAGCGAGCGACGTTACTGTGACCGTCATTGGAGCTGTCGATGAACGTAAGATCCATAAGGCTAGTATGGCTCGCCGCCGACGCCGTTGTTGCCACTGCCTGACGGATACACGTTGCCATAGGGGCTGGTATCCTGTTCTGTCGATTCGAGACCATGTGACGGACCCAGGATGTTGTTGACACCCTCTCCGCCCTGTGGGTGATAGGCTGTCGATGATGAAGCAGTATTAGGACCACTACCAATGCTGCCGCTCGGGCCTGGCTGGGCCTGTGCTGATCCATATGAACTACCTGGCCGTTGCTGGTTCTCTCCTCGGGCGGACTGGGTCTTGAAAGGTGTCAATATCAATCCCTAGACATGAGACATTCACTAGGAGAGAGCTGCGGGAGACGCAAGCGCCAGGGCTCGCAAGGAGATCCGGTCAACTCACTTCTCGGTATTTCGACAGGTAAATTTTTAGTGCTTCAGCATAGTTCTCAAAACCCAGTGATGTCATAGCGAAGAGTATGTCTTCGCCGTTAACGGTTTTCCGTTTCTCCTGCTGACACTTCTCCGATGCTGGATGGATCAAGTACCAGGATTAGGGATACGTCCGCAGCTAAAGTGGGCAGGAAGGTCATCGTAAAACAGGTACGCACCTTCGCTTGTGATGAAAGAGATGAACTCGCTCACGCATTCTTGCATGCACTCTTTGGCTTCTTTGGCAATCTTCGCATTTTCTGGCAGCGCCGTCTTCATAATCCGAGCAACTGGAGCGAAATTACGAATGTTAGCATCAGATACAAGGCTATTATGTCTCGAACCACGTTGTGGTGAAATCGATTGCGGGGAATTGCGGGACATTGTGGGCTCTGACTGGCTGCTGAAAATGTGACCATAGAGAGTGAAGATGAGGATGCCGGCGCAGATCGTGGGCATGATAATGAGACCAGTGATTTCGCGCGTGCCAATGCCAGAAGCGACCAGCTCCGGCCCTCGATCATCGTGCATCGTCGGAAGACAGATACGCGTAAATCATAGGACGAGTTATGCATGAGTAATACGGAATAACCAACCATTTGCAATTGGCAGCCACCTGTCCTGCTCCTTCACTTCAAACTCGTAAGCAAGTTCTCGCGCTTGTGCTTCAGGGTCGCCTCTATCCATATGCTCCGAGTTATCAGGCGACGGGCCTCCGTGTTCCACGTCCTCCCTCGGTGGGGAAACCGACATGATGTATAGGACGCCTGCAGGCTTCTGCTCTCGAAGATTGTTGGCTGGTCCGCCGACAGATAGTGCGGGTGACCACGTCACAGTTGGCTCGGATCTTTCTGACTGCAGCCTCTGCAGCTCTGCGTTCGACGTGCGTCACCGTTGGGAGCGTTTGCTTCACAACCGCCTAGGATTGTATTCTGCGCGAAAATGAATGAAGCTTCTTGCTAGAGCCAGGCTACAGACGCGCGAAATGCCTAGGGCACTAACAACGAATCGGAGGTCTTGCAAATTTATTCGAAGGACCCAGGGCGCGCGACCAATGTGGTGTCACCAATCCCACCGTCACAACCCCAATTGCCTTATTTTCTCCACCGCGAATAGGATGCAAGTAATGAGCGGATACGAGCAGTCGCCAGAGCCTTCGTTGCGACTGTTGTAGCTCGACAGCGTGGGGTGGTACGAGGGCAATTAGGCCTCAACTGATTGCTGGAAACCTAATTCAGGCCTTAGCTTCTCCGAGAGGGTGGAACCAAAAACAGATGCATGAGCTTGTCTTCTGCTAACCTTGGTCGCGCTACCGTCTATTTTCTATAGTTAACATAGGGCGAACAATTGGGCCCGGCGCATGAGGAGGAAGTAAGTGGGAATGCCAAAGTGGTGAAGTCCCAGGGGGAGTAGGATGTGTCTCGCTGGGGTCGTCGGGTATGTTTCAAGAAAACGACGGTAGCCACCGTACAAATCGAGTCACAAGCCGGCGCAGATTGAATGTACCAATACGGACTCGCGGCAAACGCGTGTAAAAACGCCTTGATCAGATTGTTTCGTTTCTGGTCTTCTTCTCGCACTCATTATACTGTTTTGGGAAGAAGAGAAGAGGACCACGATGAAGGATGGAAGACAGCCAGGACAGGGCGCCTTCTGAAGGACAAGATGATCTCACTGTGCGGTTCACAACACGCGATCTGTGCGGGAATCCCGTCGAGATGGGTTGTTCTTCCAATAACGGCCCAGAGAGTAGTTTGCCTTGTGCTGGAAGACTCGACATGACTAAGGCTTTCCATGGGTTCCTACTGTTACGTTGTATGGGGGCGATGTTTTGGCAGGCCCGGCTTGCATGAAACTAGGGACTCGAACAGCCAACCACGGCTTCCGATGGGGCACAGTTCTCCCTTCCCTTATCTCAATCATTTTCAGCCTCTCAGGTATCACCGCTTCAATATGGCTCTCTACGTATATCGATGTTGAGGCTGAATCACCGCTGGGTTGACGAATTCGCCGACGCACTCAGGTCATCGAGAGTACTTTATGATTCGCGGGTAACAACGTCGAATCTCCAACACACCCATCGCATCTAGAGCCTAAAGCTTCTCTCTAAGATGGAGAAACATCCGAAATTGGGAGCGCGCATGTATCACGCATTTGCGGATCGCTTGTATGGTGTCATCAGGCGGTGTTGTACAAGAAATCCCAATAAATTTCCATTGGGTAGTATTGTATATTCTACTTTATTCTGAAGCTCTGATTGGTTACCTGCCAAAAAAAAGCCTTGAGGACAAGGGAAGGGTGGGGGGAGATATGACAGCCTGATGGATCGGAGTGAAATGCCTTGCGCACAGGCTCCTTTACGTGCAGATTGGGTTGAGATACAGAGTGAATCACCTATGACCCAATTCGGCAGAAACATCTGGAAGAATTGTTTTTGCTGATATCTAAGATTGGTAATTCAGAGCAGCCTTATCTGGTCTCAGTAGATTCAGACGACGTTGTAATATCCACTCAGATTTTCTCCTTCGCCGGTACCTTACCTGAATGCCGCATGAAGTCACCCTATGATTGAGCTGCCCACACTGATGGGGCAGAAACCCTGCATGGCGGACATGTTAGGCGTGGTGCAAGTGCATAACATGCTCTAAAGCCCGGCCAAGCAATGCCAGCTCAGCAGAGCCACACGTTTCGAAGCCTCGTCTGAACCTGCATTATTAAGAATCTTTTCCAAAGCTATCGAATGGCCGTTCTGATGAAACCTCCGCATGCTCGATATCCAGAGGCTTTGTGTGGCTTTTAGAATCGCGAGTAGCCTCGGATTCATAGAATATTGCTGGTTTTCTCAAGTCCAAGGCTTTCGGGCAGGGTTGCAGTCAGCCAGATGCTGGATAACGAAGATACTGTGGAGATCTGATGACGCAGCGCAACCTCTTGATGAGCAAATATTGATTTGGCGTTAATAAACTTTCGTTGCTGTGCACTCGAATAGGATCCTAAATCTTGGATACGTTCTCAAGCTCACGTCCTCCCTAGTTCGGGCTCACGCAAGGTCATCCCCCACGACGTCAGTTTTCGGTCAACCAGTGTAAAAGATGGAGGTCCGAGCTGTTAGGGGATAACTATTGTTGTACAACTTGTATATTGTTTTTCTTCTACAAAAAGGAATTAGCGAATATTCCCGCCTGAACAGTATCGGTATTCCGGCATTGGCCCAAGGGAGTAATCAAGCGGGTCCGGCTGGGTCTAACACTGACCTTCCACTTCTCCATATCCTCCTGCTGCCGCTTATATTGCTTCACCAGCTCCTCCAGGACCTTTTTCAGTCCTTCCGAATTCGTCTCGAGTGCAGGCTTGACATCTTTCACCGTTCTTTCCACCAGGACCCCATTTATCATCCGGAAACACTTCCGGTCTTCAGGTAGCGGGTTGAGAGTGTCTAGCACAAGCCTAGTAAGATAGACATAAGCGGTCAGCAAATGTTAATGTGCCGGTGTGGGCCTGGGGCAGAGGAAGGATATGGATTGGAGTTCCCTAGGCATAGAGGGATGCGGAGGGGTTTACTTGTGTTCTTCAGTCTCTTGCTCGACATCGCCAATCCTTTGGGCTAGTTGCTGGAGGCTGTTCTTGTAGTTTGTGTACTGATTCTGTAGCTCTAGGCTGGATGTCAGTAACGCGGTCAGCTACGAATGTGCCATAGATGATTAACCTTGCTGCTTTTTCGCAGATATCTGGTTTTGAGCCATCGCGTATACAGCAGCTATGTGGCTGATGGCTTGCAGTATTTCATGTGAACTGCGAAGAATGCTCAACGGAGCACAGCAGAACCGGCGTCCGTAGCGGAGTTCTTCAGCTAGCAAAAAGTGTTGAATGCGCAGATCTACGAACATCTCGCGCTGAAGTCAAGAAATCCAGTGCCTCCGCGATCCCCTCGCCAGTTGACCGTAAGATAGTAAGATAACAAACCTATCATGCACCCCCACCTTCACACAAAAGACAACAGAGGTACCTCTCCATTCCACCCTTCCCTGCCCTCCATTGAAATCAATTACACCAGCTAACCCCCCACCCTCCCCCCTACAGGGTGCCAAACCCTAATGGCCGCCCTCGACGCCTGCCACGCGCAAGGATTCCTGCACAAGATGACCGGCGGCTGCAACGTGGCTAAGCGAGACGTCAACAAATGCCTCAGAGCGGAAAGAATGGAGAGGACGGCAAGGAATCGAGAGGAGGCGAAGGCTAAGAGGGAAAGAATGAGGGGGATTTGGAGGGAGATTGATGAGGAGAGTTAGGGTGGGGGGAAGAGGAGGATAGGAGCTGGGGAGTGGTGGTATGAATACTTGGGAAGAGGAAGGGATGGTGGGCTGGGAATGGGTTTGCTTTAGGGCGGGCATAGCGTGGCGTTCTTTGGGGTAGGGTAGGGCTCGGGCATGACTTGTGGGGAGGAGCGCTTTGGATCACTCGTGTGATTGGGGTGAAACTGGTTCTTCACTCTATTGAGCCACAAAGGCATATTGCTTTTATCACAAAGTGCTGAAGGGCGGGTATCTGAACACTTGTTAACCGCTTCCTGCGGAATCGTCAAGTCCTGGAGCCTCAAGCTCTTTCACCAGCTCTTGAATCTTGTCAGCTTTATGCTTTCTTTTCCTTTTTCGCTTGGTTAGTGGGTTTTGCGCGTCGTCTAGTGGTTCCTCGATTATATTCGAGCCGTCCGCTTCTGTGTCGTGCCTATCTCTAGGGCCTGCGGACTTAATGTTCGACAATCCGTGATCCTCATCTCTCTGCTCGTCGTCTGCCTTCTCTTTCTTCGACTTCTTCATACTCAACGGATTCGGCCCCTTTGGACCTCGTACCCTTTTCTTCTTGAAAGCCCTCTCTTCGCCCTGATCACCGTCTTTCACTATCTTCGCCCTGTTCCCTTCTGTGTCGCTCTCTCCCTCCTCCATTTTCCTTTTAGCACCTGCGCCCAGCCCCCTTCCTCTAAGACCAGTCCTGAACTTTCCTCGCTCCATGCCTTCTCTAACATTCATGCTACTCTCCGCCATTGGTTCCATGATCATAACGCTCCTCTTTACATACACTAACGGCACCCCTCGAACCCCCCTACACCATCTTCGAACTTCTTCTTCCTGACTTGCAACAACCACATGGGCTTTGTTTATGCTTGCATTCTTCGGATCTATGATGCTGGTAATAATCAGAAACTTGTATTGTTGAGTCTAGGGAATCTTTAATTGATAACAAGTAAAACTTACCTGGAGAGGCATTCGAGAGTCGGAAGGGGGTTATCCAGCGTGTGGTGGTTGCAGCGACGGCGTTCCATGCTCTTGGCGAGCGCTATTAGGGAGTCTTTCTGAACTTGAGGGACTGAGGGTAGGGTGTAAAGTTGGCGTATAGAACATTGTGTGATCACTACCCCATAAGCGTACAATCAGACAACTATTTCCTCCCGGCATTCGTTCGAGGGCATATACTTGGCTTCACCTTGCCGTTGAGGGTACGCTCGAGGCCGCTGACGAGATCCATCTTGAAGCGTTCGGCATCTTGGATCATTTGCGCATCCACTGGGAAAGCCAGCATCAGCGTTGGCGCAAAGGTGGGGGTTGGAACCTGGACCTACCTAAGACCATGTAGGGTTCGCGGAGACCAAATGTCATGGCATATTGCTGCATCAACTTGCGGTACTGCCGTGAGCGTTTTCCCCTCATCCTGACAGCATGTGGGCTTAATTAAACCAAAAATATCATGGCGTGAAGTGATAAGATGCTGCAGCTTCGAATATTTAGTAAGCGAAAATATCGATACCCATCAATATGCTGGGATTCACAAGCTAGGGCTGCGCTACTGTAAACACGATATGACAGCTATGATATATCAACATGAGTTGGCAAAGATGAATATCAGGAAGATCAGAGGCTTGAATTAGATATGGGCGCCATGCCTCAAGTCTCACGACTGTTCGCCGTATGTACTATCTACAAGTCCCTCTTGTGTCACCCCTCATGTGTCAACTTTATACACCTCCGTCCATTTGATTTATGGTATGATATGAGAAAGAACACTGCCTGATGACAAGCAGGCATAATTGCGGTACCTCGTTCCCTCTTGGGATCTCTATAAATCTTAATGTCCTTTGTAACAACAACCTTCTTCACCTCGCCGTCCTGATCGACACAGGGCTCTGGGAGCTTCACATCAATGCTGTCGATAGCGGTCTTTGCAGCCTTCCTCTCAATGTCCACGGCATCCTAGGATCCGTACGCCTTACTTAGAACGCCCTGTAGATCTTTAGTTACCAAAATTTGGCAGGATTATGAGGAAGACTAACAGTTTCATGGAATGCATGCAAATGATCTCAAGTCATTACACAGACCTTAAGACATTTGTTTAACGGCTCGTTCTGTCTATTACAGAGCTGAGGGTTAAGTAGATGTAACGGCATGTTACTACCTTTGGGGCGTCGGCCTCGACAATCCACCAGTCAGAATTGGTCAAGTGAGTGAATGGTATCTTCAACGGTTAGGCCCGCGCTTCGTAGCGAGCCGCTGGTGCTTTTGGCTTATTACCCTCCTGTTGAAGTATGGTGCTGTTGTGAGAATCTGCGGAGAAAGATTAGGGGCGAAGGCCAGGCAATTTTATCCCTTTCGTCTTCTGCACAATCCAGCCACAACGCTAATATCATCCATCTTGCCTGAACGTGATATTAGTGAAAATTATTTGGGCCCCACAGAATTGATGATACTGACCTCCTTCCATCGCCAGACCTTCCTCAATTGCTCTTTCCATAAAAGGGCTTTCCGCGAATGGATCTTGGGCGATAGCTCTAGCAGCCTTCATCAGTTCCTCAGCCACGTAGAGCATACCACCCTCAGCTCCACCAGTGCGATCTCCTGTTGCTTCACCAACCTCTCCAGACTCCCATTTGCGGATACTGTCGGCAACGTTCTGAACCACTTCGTGTTCCCAAAGATTGTCCACTACTCCATCTGACAAAGCCAGTACTACATCGTTTTCTTCAATATCCACCTTGTCCATGACTGCGCTCACATTTGGAGTATCTGGGCTGTTTGTGCCCAGCTGCCGTGGGCAGTCAAACCAATGCCATTGCTCGGAAGTCTTGTAGACAAGTTCTTGATCCCTTGGGCGCATTACCATGACTTGTGAATCACCTAGATTTGTCACGTATAACCTTGGCTGCGCGGCTGACTGTATCATTTTGTAGTGAAGTAACGCAGCACAAGCTGTTGTGGTACCATGCCACTCGTTTGGAGACGTAGTGGCAGTCAAAGTCTGCTCGTACGCTTTCTGCAGGTATTCGACAGGTTTTGGCTCCGGGGAAGATGAATCAATCATATGAACGGACGCATCTCTTTCGATCTCCAGAGCCCAGAAGTGCAATATCAATCTTGACCAGAGCCTACGCTGGTCAGCCCTCGTTCGGCTCAATTCTAGCGTGGCCTGATTAGTCTTACGCAGCATGGCCCTTGGGCCTCGTAGCCCACGCTCCAACCCCGTCATTTGCTCCTATAAAATTCTCGCTAACCAGAATAGCATCATCCCCATTGGTTATACCCCTTATCATCTCTCCATTGACGTACGATCGTCGATCTCTGCTGCGATTGTGCGTGCTTAAAGGGTCCGAAAACGAGCCAGATGGCAGGGAAAGAAATGGAGGTGGGAACGGGCGAGAAGGTCGCTTGGCAAACAGCGCATAACCGGTATCGAAGTAAAACGGTGATTTCGACGTTGGAGGTGCCTCAACTGGCAGAGGAGTCTTCGTACCGGTGCTGGATTGAGATGCGGAAGACCTCCATCGCGTTTGTATTAGAAAAAGATGGAGTTGCAAACTTCGCGAAGTATCTAAAGGTAGAGGTAGTGATCTGGAGAGGCGCATCCCAGCTTTCAACGAGTGGCAAAGAGAATGTCGGGAGGAGGTCGAAACGTGTCAACAACGAGAATATCCTTCTACCATGTTCAATTAATTGCAAAACAATGCAAGCAATGTCTCAGCTCCTTAGGAGTTCTCGATTTTTCTTTGAAGGTACGCGCTTTTCTGTTCGGATATTTCTGTAAAGCAATAGAAGGAACGGATGTATGGCAGCTCACATCTGGATACTTGTCGGAGATAAGCGTTATGGTAACCTCCGTAATCCGCATTTTGTACAGACCCTAAAAAGTATTGATACGACCGCGTTGATTCATTCAAGTCACTCTTTATACATGGTCTTGTTCAAAGCTGTAAGGGAGAAAATGGGAAGAGCGCTGGCTCAGACGCAGGCTGGGTCTTCAATGCTTTAACAGTTATTAAATCCGCGCATTGAAACCATGGATCTTCTTGCTTCTCTGGAATCAGCCTCGAGGCTTTGTCTAACCAACCGAAACATGAAATATGTCCGATTGAACATCCCCAGAAGGTTGGCTGGGATCTACGGGTGGAACTTTACCTCAGATTTGGGAAAGGGGTACTATGTATCATGGTTTGGCTGTCAACGAAATCTCGTTCCCCAAGAATCATCTTGAGCAGCAGGAACAGATGTGGTTGTGAGGGTGTTCAGATGGATATCTACTTTATTTCGGAACTTTTCATTAGATAGCCCCATGGCGGGTCTATAGGCGGTAGCAGAAGAGGACACAAGTAGGCTTGAAACGCAAAAGAAGTCATTACTCATGAAAGCAGTCAATGTATTCATGATTCGGTCTGCAAGAACTTCGTATGCATGTTCAACCTGCAGCGTAACAGCATGTACGGAGTACTGCGGCGAACAGCGGCGGAGATTACTGAAAGGGCTTCTGGCAAGATGTTGAAACGAAGAACAATACTGTGCAGAGGTAGATGCCCGTTGGTATTGCCGGTGCTAATTGGAAGGACTGTCAAATCATGACACTTCGTCTCCTGTCCTAATAGTCCCTTCTAAGTGTTGTGTCAGGCCGCTGAGTTGCGTCGTCAGCTCCGGAAATGTGGAATTTTCTACGGCAGGTCATAGGGTAAACGAAACATATTTGTGTCAAAGCGAGTGACTCTTCTGGTGTTGGAAGTCCAGCCTGGCAGCCACTCCACACTCTACAGCGTGTGTGTTGATAGCTCACAGATGTTGATATGTCTGTCAAATAAGAGAAAGTGCAGGTGAGGTGGTAAGGTGGACAGCTGGAGAGCTGCTGACACTTTTGAATGGGGAAAGCGCTAAGCAGGTGGATGACGCCGGTGGTGGTCGGCGGATTATTTTTCTCCGGACCTGGCACGCCTGGTTCCTTGGTCTTCGTAGAAAATGCTGCCAAGAGTATAAAATCACTTCATTCTCATGGATTTCTAGTTCATCGTGTGTTTTCTGTCTGCATCGCCAGTTCAGCTGACCGAGAACCCTACGTGTGTAGAAATAGAACGGCTGAATCCTACTGAAAAAGCCTCAATGCAACTCACTTATACATCCGAGAATCCCGCCGCTATATACCGCTCGCTCTACTTATTGACCTGGTCTATATCGTCACTTCCTTCTCTTTTAGAATATAGTTGGAAGCTTTAAGATCCTTCAGAATGGGTCGTTCTCGAGGTACTATCCACACGTGCTACGTAGTTTTTTTGATATGCACTGCTAATCCCTTGCATAGTCATGTCGTTCATGTCGGCGTTTGGAGCTCCCCGGTCTCCAACTTCAGCCTCAACGCCCTCCAATCCACCACCTACACAACAAGACGTTCATTACTCATCTTCTCCACATCATCTCGAAGGACCAGCCCGCGATTCCCCAACACCAAGACCCAAGACCGAGCGCCCAATCTCAAGGCCGATGTCAATGGTCCAAACATACCAACCCCCTTTGATGGAGATCGCTGAGGATACGATCCCCGAGCTCCTTCCCATCTTCACATTTCTTAACAGCCATTCCAACAAACTATATCAGGAAGGCTATTTTTTGAAGCTGAATGATCTGGACTCGCGTAGGTTCTAAGACGGTTCATGCCACACTTCTCGCTAATGCCTTATACAGATGGTCGGCCAAACGCGGACAGATCATGGACTGAGTGCTTTGCTCAGCTTGTTGGTACTATACTCTCTTTATGGGATGCAGCTGCTCTTGATGCAGCGGGCCAAGATGGAGAGGTGGCGCCTCACTTCATCAATCTCGCAGATGCCTCGATTAAAATGGTCTGCAGTCATTGTGTTTCCCAGAGAATTCTTGTCATTAGCTGACTATTAGCCTTAGATCGAGACGTTACCTACTCGTTCACAAGATGTGCAGCCACTGCAGAATGTCCTCAGCATATCAACTGCTGGCAAGAATCGATACCTCTTCCATTTCAACTCTCTACACTCTCTTACGCAGTGGACAGCGGGTATTAGGCTAGCGATGTTCGAGCACGCCACATTACAAGAAGCCTACACGGGCTCTTTGATAGCAGGAAAGGGAAAAACTTTGAACAATATCAGAACTATCTTAGATAGGACAAAACTGAAGACTGAAGATTGGACCAGGGTACGGTTTGGAGCAGGGACTCCCTGGAGGCGTTGCTGGTGTGTAATATCGCCCCCGGACGAAAAGGATGTTCAAAAACAGAATAAATCTCTCAAGAAAAAGTCCGCGTATGATCGTCCAGCGCCAGCTCTCAAAGGAGACATCAAGTTTTACGACACGAAGAAGACCAAAAAAACGATGCCTATCGCAACAATTAATGACGCATATTCTGCCTATGCCATTTATCCTCAATCAAAGCCCCTTATCGATCAGTCCACGTTGGTCAAGGTGGAAGGAAATATCACGATACATTCCACGCCCGAGACAACTACTGAAGGCTTCGTCTTCGTCATGCCAGAGGTTCACCCTGGAGTAAACGGGTTTGAGATAATGCTCCGATGGCTTTTCCCACTTTACGATGTTTTCACGCTCTACGGACGGCCGAACCGTCTTGTTGCGGATACGCTGGACGTACGGAGTCTGATGTTTGCTCTGCCTCAGGAAAGGAGATATGGGTACCTCGAAATACTTGATGTGGCACAGCTGATTCACGAACCTGGCAGTCAGACCTGGAAAGAGATGGAATGGAGAAGAAGGCTGAAGGAGCTGACTTCCTCCAGGATTGCAAAGTTACAATCTAGTGGGAGCCGGCCACGAAGCAGAGCGAGCACCAACCGCGGACATAGAAACAGTCTTCCTTCACGTGCCGGAACTCTGCGCTATGAGGATGGCGCTTCCATAAAATCAACGCCCTCCATAAGGAACGAAAGCAGTCCGTTTCCTCCACCCCATCATACAGGATCCGCACCACCAGCAGAAAGCCCATTCCTGCCGCCACGAGACAATCTCAGGCATCAAAGGTCTGTTTCGGAAGTAACACCCTTCTCTATGCCTCCAAATCAACGGTCTCAACGGTACCAGGAAAGCCAGCAAAATTATGCACCTTCGAGGTTGTCGTACGAGGCCACACCAACTGACATGCCTTACGAAGAACCACCACCCGTACCCCCTGTTCATGGTGTCTCCATTGGCGCAGTAGCTCGCAATCCTCAAATGCAGAGATACGCTGCCGAGCTGGAAGGTCCAAACGATCGCAGTAGCTCAGAAAGCGAGAGACGGTTCCGAGCAGATGTCGGACCCGAAGCCCAGGAAATCCGCCACGACCTCCGGCCAGCTTCACCGCCGACGCCCGTCGTTGCACCGCCTGTATTTGCCCATGAGCCGGGAGCCAGGCCGCAAAGAAGGCCGGAACTCTCCCCTGAATTGCGTCGCGCTACTAGTCGAATGTCTATTACTACACTCGCTCAGCTGGCTGACGCGGGACAGCTTTCTAATGGCGAAACTGTAGCAGCTGCAGGGGCAGCTGCAGCTTGGAGAAACAATGGCCAGCAGAGGAATGAAGGATATTCGGAGGATCATGGGCAACGTGGGGTAATTGACGACACTGGCAAGAGTGGGACATCTGCTGATTTGTCTTTTGCTGGTGAAGGGATGGTACTAGGCAACGCTGGCCAATATACCACGAATGATTCACGATCGCAATTTTCTAGTTCCTTCGAACCCCAGGGAGATTTCCGGGACCAATCCATTAACCCAGCCAGTGGTTTGGTACCACCGCCCAGTTCGACTCCAAGGAACATATCACCTTTATCACAGTCTCCCAGTTATCCCGAGTCTCCTATATCACATTTAGAGTCTGGAATATTGAGAAATAATCTGCCGAATAATATATCTCAACCTTATGATATACCCACAGAAGCATCTATCCAACAAACAACATCGACAGGTTTTCGGCCACCGCCCATTCCGGTAGACAACGATCGTCCTGACATGCGGCGCTTAAGCACCAGCCACAGCATTACGCGGAAGCCGGTTCCTCCAACTATGCAGCAACCTGCATCTGAACATGTACCTGCATCAAGATCAAGCTTAGAGAGCCTGCGTCAACAATTTGTCGATGAAGACGCTTTAAATCAGGTCATTGCCCGCGAGCCAGCCCCCTCTGACACAGATAGCCTTAATTATTACCAGACACACGATGCCGGCAGTATATACGATGGTGACTCAACAGCCTCTCCAGACTATGCGAGCACTCGTCAATCTACAGAGACCAAGCGGTCCAAACCCTCGATGGATAAACCTCGCAGAGGCGTACTAAAAACCGTTGGCACGATCGAACCCGAACAGAAGCAAGTCATGGTTGGGGACATGCATTACCAATCAGGCGTGCCGAAGCCGCAAATCCAACCCGCTATTCCTAGTGTCGACTTTGGACCCACACATGCGTACACACCAGGAACTACATCTCGCCCAGGTACCAGTGGGACGTTAACCCACCTAACGCACGAGAGACCCAAATCACGTGATAGATTAACGCCTAGTCCGCAACTGACCTCCAGCCCACGAAATGAGACTCCAGATGTTTCGCGCCGCAGTAGTAAAGCCTTCAACTTAGATACCCGTGATCCTTCAGGAAGTCGCAATTTCGGCACTCCTGAACATCACACTCGGACCCCTTCTGGTGGCTCCGAGCAAGACAATCGAAGGAGTGTTGCATGGCAACCAGGTGCAACTATAGGTAGTGGAAGTCCGGGTAACCGTCAATCCATAACGCCTGAACAATTCGTACAACAACGTGCAGCACAAAGCGGTACAGGCCGAGTAATGACCCCAATATACGCCCATGGACGAAAGCAATCGAGCACGCCTCCAATGGTGTCGAGGAATCCTTCAGCTGAAATCCCTACGCAACAGCATGTTCGGCAGCCTTCATACTCGAAGGACCTACCGCCTCGACCACACTCCCGTGGAGCCTCGAATGTCATGAATACCTCTGCCGATTACTCCGCGCATCTCTCGGCTCGGGAACAGGAGCATGTGGCCCGTGTAACGGGCTCACCACTGATCAATGTGGCCAGTAATCCTAAGAGACAGCAACCACAAGGAGGTGGGCTAATAGGTGCCATTGAAGCCCGAGAGCAGGAGAAGAAGAACATGAAGGAAGGACTGAGTGGTCAATTAGTGCAGCAGGCTATCGCCCAACGCCAGCAACACAGTCAAGGATACCAAACAAGGCAACAATCCTTCCCTACCCCAAGTCCTCAGTTCTCGATGCCTGGTCAATACCCGGCAACTCCTGGCCAATACCCTCCAATGCCCGGGCAGTACCCTCAAACCCCTGGACAATTTGGTCAGGCGTACGATCAACCACAGTACCCTTTGCAGCAGCCACAACAGCAGTGGGGTCCACCAGGTACACAGGCTTACTGGGGCAATGCTCCGACTCCTCCGCAGTATCGACCACAGCTTCGTCAGGGAACTTATTCGCAAGAAGGACAGCCTCCGCAGGGGCAGAACTATCAAAACCCGCAACATAATTACGGACCGTATTTTGGCAACGGCCAAGGTGGTCGACAATGAACGATCATTTAGCATTGCATCTCCCTTTATTGCATAGCATGGCTCCAGTTCCTAGCATTGAGCTTGAGTGGAATTAGGGATACTTCGGTTTTTCGGCATTTGTTGCAGGCTCTGGTCAAAGAAGCGTGTAGGGATATATGGGTCTTACTAGCTATCGTGGCATGGCTTGTAGCTGAAGCATTCATAGAAAATCATTTCCCATCTTGGTCTCTTCACAATTTTCCAGCCTTGCTCATTTCGGTTGACAAAAAGCCAGATCAAAGCCCGCGACATTTCTCGATATTCAGCTGGACATATCAATGATTCAAGAAAAAGGTAAGCGTCAAGATCTCTTGGTTACCGTCGAATTTTTACGGTTTCACCTTTGCGGCACGACTTTGACCTCTAAATGAAAGTGTAATTGTGCTATCTACCCAGCGTTGGTCATGCATGAATCTACATTTGTCGTCCTCGCTTTTCTCCTTTGATTCCACCACTGGTAAATCCACTTTGCACACACGAACTCTCTTCCTCGTCCTCCTTCTCCTTCTCCTTCTCCTTCTCCTTCACGAGCGAGAAACCTCGGACTGGCATGCTTTAAACTACCCCAGTCCCTCGGACATCCTGCTATCTCTCCTCTGAGTCGGTCCTTAGCGTTCGTTGCTCTCCAACGAAAACCAATGGCCGCTGCTGGTCTCAAGAAGAAGAAAAGCCTCCCATTTTGATGCCGCAGGTAATTCTGTATCTGACCCAAAGATCACGGCTTAGAGGTATTGTACTCTGATTTGTTTTTTTGGGTATTGGCATAGCTAGAAAGTTTACGTATCGCCATTCTCCTTCAAAGACCCGTTCCATCCCCCCATCCACCTCCCTCATTCCCAACACATACACAAACCTCTCCTTCCCACCCCCACCCCCGTCCCGTCCCCACACTCTCAAACCTCCCCCGCAACCCCATCACAACCAACTCTCCCCTTCCCCTCATCAACCACATACCCCCCCTCCACCGGCAGCGTATCCTCCTGCGGCACGAACCGGAGCGTTTGGGCCAGCAGCTCGTAGTAGTCGTCCAAAGTATCCTTTTTGCTTGCGCCGCGGGGTTGGCAGGTCCGTCGGCCTTGGGACGTGGTGGCTAGGAAGGGGAGGCGCGAGTGGGCCCAGGGGGGGGGGGGGGCGTGTTCGATTATGGATGCTGGTGGGGGGAAGGAGGTGTTT
>JAABUS010001605.1_pt1 | contig 47974 bp, 53 predicted proteins | sample 5560161 | NCBI WGS metagenome assembly JAABUS01 (sample SAMN10711885, study PRJNA513376) | rock metagenome | isolation source: Antarctica rocks | place: Antarctica: Victoria Land, Trio Nunatak nord | collected 2016-01-04 | reverse complement strand
CGGAACAGCTGCAGCTTTTTGCGAGGGAGAACCAGGATATGTTGAAGCATTATGAGGATACGCTGGATCAGGTGCGGTATGTTCGACCCTCACTCCTTCTACAGTATCATATATATCCCATCTATCTGTCTGTTAGCTAACGTGTTTCCGTGATTCAGGACAGCAGAGCGCTCTATGCTCGAGATCTCGGAGCTGCAAACTACGCTGGTGCAGAATCTGGATATTCAGAGCGCCAATATATCACAGCTGGTTGCCGATTCGCTGTCTACGACCGACAATGTTGGGGGAGGTAATAAAGAGCTCAAAAGAGCGACGGAGAGGAAGAGTACAGCGCGGATGGTGTTCTGGGCTAGTTGTGGGTTGTGTGGGTTTTTGGTTACTTGGGATCTCATCTTCTGATGGTGCAAGCATTGAGAAGAAAGTCCAAATTGCTGAGTTGATGGAGCATTGATACCCCTAAGGAGCGATTGAGTCTATATGCAATTCCTGAGCAATTTCCAATATAACCCATGCGTGACGTCTCTTGTAGCTTATCCCTCGTCTTTCATACCTCTACTAGGTCTCCCTCACAACTTTATCGATGGCTTTGGCAGTGTACTCCACGTTGTTCGTATTCAGCCCAGCCATACTTATCCTCCCATTCTTCGTCATATACACATGAGCATCCTCCCTAATCTTCAGCACTTGCTTCTCAGTCAGTCCCGTAAAGCTGAACATGCCGATCTGATCCGTAATATGCTTCCAGCTCCCCTCCTTGCCATTAAGCTCTTCCAAGTTCGACCTCAAAGCCTTCCGCATATCGATAATCCTCCCAGCCATAGTCTGCAAATTAGCTTCCCACTCCTTAAACAGCACCAGGTCATTGAGCACCAGACTAGCTATCCTGGCGCCGTAAGCGGGTGGATTGCTAATCTCACTACGCTGCAAGATAGCAAGCTGGGAGGCTATACGACCGATGGTCTTCTGAGCATCTGGACCAGCACCAGTGACGAAATGGAAAGCGCCAGCTCGTTCGCCATAGAGACCAAAGTTCTTAGCGAAGGACTGGGCGATGCACATTTCGAAGCCCTCAGACACGAAATATCGGATCGCCCATGCGTCCTGCTCCAGGTCACCAGTTGCGAAACCCTGGTATGCGCAGTCGAAGAAGGGGAAGTGTTTCTTGGCTCGTACCACCTTTGCGAGCTCCTTCCACTGGTCTCGAGTGAGGTCAACGCCGGTGGGGTTGTGGGCACAGGCGTGAAGAAGTATGATGCTACCTTCTGGTGCGTTTTCGATCGTCGAGCGCATGCCGTCGAAGTCGAGACCCTTTGTTTTGGGGGAGAAATAGGGGTAGGGCTTTATGGGCAGCTGGACATTGGCGAAGATCTGGTTGTGATTGGCCCATGTTGGGGACGAGAAGTAGATGGATTGGTTTGAGGGACGGGGGTAGAAGCGTGAGAGAAACAGACCGCCGAGGTGGACGGCGCCGGTGCCGGAAATTGTTTGGAAGGTTACTGCCTGGCGAGACGATCATTAGCAGAGCTTGGGATGGAGACTTTGGTGGAGGTGTACCCGCTTCTCGTTGATTGCTGGGCTGTCTGCTCCTAGAATGAGCTTCTGAGCTGCGGAGGTGAAGTCGGCGAGACCAGCTATGGGAAGATATTCGTGGTTCAGATTTGGGTCTTTTCGTAATAATTCGTCGGCCTGAACATCCAATCAGCGTACAGCGAAAGCAAGGACTTTCTTTTCTCTGGTGGAATTAGCCAATACCTCCTTGACGACTGGCAGCACCCAAGGCTTTGCATTGTTGTCTCTGTAAGCTCCAATACCCAAGTCCACCTTCTTGTCAAAGTCGTCCTTTCTATAAGCTGCCATCAACCCGAACAACGGGTCCTCTGGCGCTTGGGGGACATTGTCCGAGTGAAAAACGGTGGGATTGTGGGCCTCCATATGGCCCTTTACACTGGAAAGTCTGGTTTGGGCGTTTGTTGCTTCTGACGAGGATGAAATTGGGGCCATCGTTGAAGGTTGGCGGTCAGGGTCTTCTCCAGTGTAGCGCGTCCCGGCGAGGAGGCTCCCCGCAGTCTTTCTAAATTAGGGCTCACTACTAGGGCAGTTTAAGGAGCCTTCCCATGCTCCCATGCCGAGGCTTAACTCACGGTGCTACAGGCAGGTGACGACAATGTATCCGAGGCTATCATGAGCAGCTTTTGGTCAGTCAAATTCGGTAGGAGTATAGCGACATGGTTTTGTCGGCTTTTTAGTCAAAAGACATATTATTGTAGAGTATTCAGAATATCATAAATCTGAACGCCTTCGCTAGAACTATGCCCAAATATCCGTCCAAATATCCTGGATACTCACATCTTCTGCATACCTTACCCTCAGCTTCAGAGATCTCAGCCTCAACCCGCTTTTTCTCCTCATCACGCTTCTCAAACCTCACCCTCCTCTCTTCCCTCCACCTCGTCCCCCACCTCATCTCTGCAAACAACAGCGGACTCGTAAAGAAGATGATCCCCGCAATGAACGTAAAGCACACCCCAACCCCATCCCATCAATCATATAAAGAATCACCGCCGTCCCAGTAGCGCCCATCTAGCATCTCACTAAATTATTCGCAGCCGTGGCCGTGGCAGGACTCAGTGGGTATAGATCGACTAGCATAACGCTCAATACGTTGAAAGATCCTGTCAGACAAAATCCAATGATGAACGACAAGACCAGTGGTGCGGCGAGCGTTGCCTTGACTTGTAAAACCCATCCCCAGCAACAGACGGTTGCGATGCCGATGTAGAGTGGGATCAGAAAGGTCTCGATGCGAGCTCTCTCAATTGGGAAATTCCGCAGGTCGTCCCCTCGTTTGATGTCGATTGAGAAGCCAACCTTTTTGGCTACGCGCTCGTAGTTCTTGTCCATCAAAATTCCAAAGAACTTGGAGGCGAGCGCGCAGCGGACCCCAAAAGGTATGAAGCTCTGGCAAGCTTGCTATCATATCGTAGAACGCAGTATAGACCAGTGAATTGTATAGCAATAGCATACCAACGTCCTTCTCCATAATGATATGCACAGTCTTAAGTGGGTTCGGCCACCGGAGTTTTCTCTTCTTAGCGAGTGCTGCTTGCTGAGCCTTCTTGTCCTGGCGGGATGCCGTTCTGCTAAGGGCATCATCGTGCTCAATCTTGCGAGTTCTCAAATAACCGAGCAAAGACATATTCCATAGTAGAGGCGGGACGGAGCCGTTACCAACGACAGTGCTGCTGGTTTCTGGGAAGGTAATAAAGAAAAGAATAAAAAAGACCACGGCAAGGATCGTAAGAAACCAGAAGACCCATCTCCATCCCAAGAATTGCGTTAGAATACCGCCAATGATAGGCGCTATAGCAGGGGCAGCCTAGCTCCGAACTGCGCAATGGCTTTGCACAATCAGTCGTTTGCACAATCAGTCGTTTGCAATTGTAGGGAAAGACTCATATGATTATCGACCTACCCATAAAATTTTCCCCTTTCCCCACTGGAAGCAATGTCTGCCACGATGCCATTTCCCAACGCCACAGTCCCACTGCTGCCAGTACTTTGCAAGCACCTTAGCACGAGCAGCGCGGCGTAATTATCCTGTAAAGCGAGCCCAATATTCGCGCCAATGTATATGATAAACCCGATTATCAACGTCGGTCTTCTTCCAGTCATATCCGCCAGATCCCCGAAAACGGTTGGGGGGAGCCCTTGGAAGATCATGTAGGAGGTCAAGCTCAGATTGATTAGGGAATTCGAGACCTTTAGGTCCTTAGCAAGTGATGGGAGGGAGGGGAAGTATATATTGGCGGACAAGGGTGAGAAGAAGCTTGTGCAGGCTACCATATAGACGATGAATGTTCTCTGGCCATTGGGCCTGAGGGTACTGGGTGGAGTGCTTCAAGGTCCTGTGTGGCACGTGCTGCAGATTCGTCTTCTTGGGTTGGTACTGCTTCGCTGTCGACGACATGGTCTTCTGGCTTTTGTGGAGGTGGCTTCCCTGCCGTTGAATCCCTGAACTTTGGTATATGGCCTTGCATTTCTCCTCCATCGACATTATTCCTTTTCAATTGTTCGGAGTTACTGTCCTCATTGTCTAGGGTGGTCGATGTGCTCCGCGGATTTGCAGCCTGGTCGGCACTACTGTTCCTACTTCCTGAGGCCATGATATCGACGAATAGATGTGATTGGACATGATGAAAAGATCAGGTGTATTTGAGGAAAATCTATACCTCAGTCGGCGCTGTCTAAAGTAGGTGACATAAATGCAAATATGACGTTCGTCGTCATTGTTCTTTCTGAAGTCCGTAGCCGCACTGCCGAGCATTTAGCGTGTGCAAGACCAACTTGAATCCTTGGCATTCAGGATTCCATGCGCCTACCACGACATGGTCAAAATAGTTCGCAATGTGGACTAGCTCAGCCCTGCCAAAGCACCCCCAGACCAGCCCCTAGAGCAGCCCCTAGAGTAGCCCCTAAAGTAGCACCATGATTCTTCCTATAACATATCTACACGTCCTTATTCTATACCATGGCAAAACGCAAACGCGGCCCCTACAAGACCAATGATACCCCAAAACATTCTATCCAGATATTTACAAGCCTTCTAACTCGTCGAGTTTTCCCTTGCTTAGTTTAATTTCTACGGTGTTAGAGTCGCCTTAAGTTACCCATGTAATTATAATATATTAAAGGGGATATTTGTAGAAGTACATAAAATGGTAGGAAAAGACAAGTGGTGGGCGGATGGAATCCTAAATGCCAAGGATTCAAGTTGGTCTTGCACACGCTAAATACCTCCACGCCAGTACCTTCAAAATGGGAAAGGCTCGCTCCTCGGGCTCATGCTAGGTCGATCCTATCATCCGGCTTTAGCTCCCACGCTATGATCAAAATACTTTGCTATGAAGGGGGCCCTAAGCGAGCCAAAAAGCGAGTCCCTAAAGGGCCCCCGCAAGTAGTTTTAGGCGGTAGTAGGGGGATCTCCCGGGGCGATTCAGGGGTAGCTCCAGGGCCCTCATTGCAAAGTATTTTTTTGATCATGGCGTGGCTCCTCTACAAGGCTTGAATATACCTTACTCATACGCTATCTAAGGTAGCCGACCCTAACCGATGTAAATTGCTAGTCGGTGCTGACAATAGACTGCTGATTATTAAGTGAGTCACCTCATCGACAGCCATGATCCTTGATAACCCAATATGTACATTGTAATCTAGCGACTTACTTACCTCCCAAATTGGATTTACAAGAGCAGCAGATCGCCATTCCCTCCACCTATCTGAGGCTGATACACCTGCTGAGGGTTATTCTGATTAACAACATATTGCCTCTCTCCTTGCTGACCTGCAGTTGGAGTCCCACCAAAGCCCTCGTCTCCTCCCAAGCTTATAGCTCCCATGTTCGTGTTCAGGCTTTGGAAGTAACTGTCTGCAGCATCAATAGCAGCCGAGAGATTTGCTCTGCTCAAACCATCCCCATTGGCAGCGCCAGGCTGCGCTCCTGAGCCATTCATCACCGATGGTAGTGATCGATGAGCTTCCATCGCTATCTGAGTGGGGAGGGTGTGCTTTTGGAGAGCCGGACTATCTGCGAGCTTCCGTGCTCGTGCACTGCGGAAGACCTGTTGCACAGGCTTGAGATAAACAGTGGCGAGCGTTCCGACATTGAGACACATTTCTTCCAAAGTTGCGGGATCAAGCTTCTCCGACTCCGCAGTGATGGCCGGCTTCGGGCCCATGACCACCTTTTTGGCAAGTGTAGCATCCGTAGAAAGTAGTCTCCAGTACATGTACCCCCGATCTCGCAGGTCAGGATTGTCGGTCTCTTCCGTAGCCCATTTGAGCACCTTGGGTACCAGATCTTGACCTTTCGTAGGCCGCTGGATGAAAAGCTTGACAGTCGCCGTAAGTAAGGCTAGCTGTACCTCTACTGGCTCGTCTGCAAATGAATAGAGGAAATCGTCCAATAGTACATCTGAATTCTCAATTCGATCTGCGTACTCTCCAATCACCCAGATCATGGCAGCCTTTGCTTCCGGCTCATCGAGTGAATCTAGGTTCTCGCAAAGTATCGATATGATCGACTCGTATCTGTTCGGGTACTTCCTAAAGATATTCTTGATTACGACTGTTGCTTCTTGCACAATGTAAGAGACCTTGGTTGCCACTAGCTCCAGAAGGGAATCAATACATTCTTGAGCTGCTGGCTCTATTTTGATGGCCAGTTTACCAATGGCTCGTACCGACTTGCGCACAAAGTGGACGTCAATCTCTGTAGCGTATCTAGATTTGATCAGCATCTGCCTGAACTTCCAATCTCTGGATTTAAGAGGGAACGTACTCTCTTAGTTCAGTCAAGACCTCTCGAATATTCTTTTCAGTGGCCAACATGAAGATGAGTTCTAGCTTCGTGACTTTGACGTAGATCGGATCATTGTATTTGCAGAAGAATACTCGTATGTCGTTCCTCAAGACTTCAGGCCTTCGTTGCAGGATCAACAAAGCATTCCGGAGCGCAAGATACTGGATTTCTGGGCCTTTTGCTAAGAGTGTGACAAGCGGTGGGGACAATTTTCGACACAAGTTGGATATCTGCTTTTCATCGGCGATGTAATTCATAAGATATAAGATGACTCGGGTGCATGTGAGGACGACGGATGAATTTGAATGCGATAGTCGGGGCACAATTCGCTCTGCGAGAAGTAGTGCCTCGGCGGTGTCTTGAGGAACGTACGACATTAGAGCTTCCAGTATGTACGTTTGGCCCCATCTGAATCCTCGTTAGCTATGTATTGTTTGATTTCGGGCTAAAACGTACTCTGAGCAGTCTGGTAAAATTTGAACAATCTTCGAAGCACTGGCGTAGTCAATAGTGAGCTTAATGGTCTCACTTCGCTCCCAGATGTCCATTAAGGCAGCCAGCGCACTCGAGACAACAGTCGGATTGTCATCTCGCAACATGCCATTGAGTCTGTCAATAAGATCCGATGCTTCGACAAGATTCTTGTCGTGGTCGTAGAGCTTTGCTACGCAGAAAGCTGCAGTCTTTCGCACATAAGGGTCTGGGTCCTTGAGCAGTCCTTTTGTGGGTGGCACGGTAGCTTCCACGAACTCGCGGACGTGAATATATGACATCGTCCGAAGAGCAAGCGCGCGTATAAGCGGATTAGAGTCTTCCATATCCTGTGATAGACATTAGATTAGACCGCTTGGTGGTCTTAGGAACGGAACCTACAGCTACAAGAACTGGTAGTGCCTTCAAAGCAACATCTGGCTTGATACGAGCGTAGTTGACCAAGAAGAGGAAGCACCTAGTAAGAAGTCAGCGAGCTTCTGGGGTTACATGGCCCTGGATCTTGGCATACATTTTCTTGATCTCAAGGCTCGGCAACTGCATACAGCCCACAACATCAGGAAATAATGCTACCATGTCATTATTACTCATGGTCATGTTTGCTACAATCTTCTTCAAAGCGACCTTCTTCGCCGAGTGATTCTTGTCTTTCTTTCCGCCACTATTGAGTTCGAGCCGAAGTTCAGCAACTTTCCCCTTGAGATTCTCACTGTCAGCTAATTTTGATCCCGCAAGAAGAGTATTCCGATCAAATAGAACACCAGGGTGCCGCGTGTATATTGAATTATTGACGCTCCGATAGTCTATCTCTGCAAGAGCTTCCATGATGGCGGGTCGTCATAATGAACAAGTCTCAAAACCGAGATGGAAATAAACAATGATAAGGAAAGAAGCGCGACTTCCTTTTCCAAGGGCATTTTGCAAACGGAGAAACAGAACTCAGAACTTTTGATGAAGAAAAGGAAGGTACGTACTCTTGCGAAGAGCTTCGCATCTCCTCCGCTTGCTGCCATCATCGCTCCTAAACGAATGTCCAGTCACTACTCGTAGGCAGTATCATTTCTGATATCCGACCAGACCTATAACACCTTAATACCCTACAGATTGAAGAGCAACATATGTTCTATATTCAATAAATACTTTTAGACGATATAATTAGGATGTTGAGCAGGAACTCCAGACTTTATCGATTTCGCCATGTTCTGTGGCGCCCACCGTATATTCTACCGGCTAGGCTAACCATATTTAGCGTATGCAAAACTCTTGACAGTTCTTGGCAATATCGATCCATGCCATACACACCTAATTCAAAAATCAAATGTAGTAACTATCACTCTTAGCCAGATATTTTATATGTACAAAAGATAGAGGTAGTTACTGCGATTATAACCGCGTATAGAATATAAGAATTATTTGAAGGATGACCAAGTTATATTAGATAGAAGAAATCTTGTAGAAAACGATTCTTGCAAGTATGGTAAGTTTCTAAATCGACAAAATTTACCCCTTTTCAAAAGATATACTATACATGATTGATAGAGTTCTATATCGTGATTCTAGGTATGTTATAATTATTAAATAGGTATATTATTTGTTTGAATGATCGGGTTTGAATTTTTGGGTCAGGTATGTGTTGCATGGATCGACATTGCCAAGAATTATCAAGAGTTTTGCATACGCTAAATCGAGCGATGTACAACATCCGGGGTCTCTCCAAGCTCCTTCAGCTCTGTGATTCTTACATCGCAATCCATAATGGCGCAAGAACCTCCAGCAACCCCTCCACCACCTCCACAATGGGTCATAGACCTCAACACCCCTCCACGACCTAGGCCCAAGAATACCAACTTTTCCAACCCACCAGGCTTCACAGAAGCTAGCTCAGGGAAGGTACTATCTGCCTCCCCCCCAAATCCTCCCTCTACAGCGCAACTAACTTACCGCTCAGCGCACCGCCACCTCCTCCAAAACCCCAAGCCGAAAAGCTCCCACCCTCGCCGAAACCGACACTCTCAAACTAAAAAAATCCTGGGAACTCGCCCTCGCGCCCGCCAAAGCCCTCCCCATGAACGCAATAATGATGTACATGTCAGGCAACTCGCTCCAAATCTTCAGCATTATGATGGTCTTCATGCTCTTTAAGAACCCGCTCACAGGAATAATGTCTACGAACGAGGTTTTCAGAAAGTATGAGACGGAGGGGACTCGGAAATGGTTGTGGAGTGTGAAAGCCGTGTATGTGCTTATGAATTGTGTGGCGCTAGCGTTGGGGGTGTGGAAGGTTAATGGGATGGGGTTGTTGCCGACGACGACGAGTGATTGGTTGGCGTGGGAGGTGGAGAGGGTGCCCGCGGAGAGGGCGGTGTTTGCGTTTAGATGATGATACTATGGAATGAAATAGATTGGGCAGTGCACCCCTTGAATGAAACTTTTTCCTGCTATAAGGAGTCACTAATGTGCTCATTTGATGCTTCGAGTTAGTGAACATTGCGATTTCCAGTACGCCCTGAGCTGAAGTAATGATTAATATCAATCCTTGTGCTGATGCATTGTCATCAATGCTGCTCCAGCATCTTACTGATAAGGCAATCCAGTGCTTCAACGAGCTGAGTACTACGAAATTTCTGTATATTTGAGAGCTGAAAACAAGTCCAGATCTGCTCATGGTCTTCATTACTTGGTACCTCGCCGCTCTAGCCATGTATCGATAGGGTCATTCGGTGCTCTAAAGCATTCAAGACGATAGTATTCAGGTGCTCTTTAAATGAAACCCACGCCAAAATTCATAAGTAGGAAACAATGCATTTGCTGCTCAAGTGTGTTGCTAATACGGTCTCTTGGTGCTTCAATACACTAAATATCGCGATATTTTCAGTGCTCGATGAGGCTGGAACCAGGCTAAAGCTTGCTATAAACGTTTTAGATTAACATGTTCGCTGCTTTTCTTTCGGTCAAACATCGCCGTATTATCCTTCAATAAACTAAATTTCGTAATTTGCGGCACTTATTCGAGCTTTAAACATACACAAGCTCACTCCGTCCCCACTCATATACATCAACGTCATTACTGCTCAAAGTTTGTATTCATAGTCTATCTCACAGCTCAAATAACAACGAAAAGTATCCAATTCACGCTTTCACTCCCCGAAAGACATCAACTAACACTCTTGCTACCCTGATTTTCAGCCTCCGGAGCCCCTTGAGGAGTAGCATTGTCGCCTTCCATGGAGGCAATGTGGAGATCTATCAGGCTTCTAGCGGCATCCAACACCTCCGCATCTGCATATGAGCACTCGAGTTCAGCAGCTAGTAGGGTGATAGGTCGAACTTGAAGCTGGGAAAGCGGTATTAGCATGCTTGTGCACGTGGAGAGGGGCAGATGGATACCTTGATGAGCGTGCACATAGTACTTGATTGTAAATTACCCTGGCTTGACGCTTGCGGCTGCTCTGTAGACGTGATAATGGGGCCGTTCAAATTGATAGTCGTGGAGGCTTGGCACACGTTTGACTTCTGGTGTGTTGAGCGTTGGGTGTCGTAAGAAACGATGGTGTCAACAGCGAATGTGTAACACACAGAGCGATAGAAGCAGGTAGAGAACTTGAAGATTTCGATTACTGTGCAAGTATGGGCAAGCTACTTGACAAGATCCGATGCGCTGATGCTGCAGATGCTGTATAGTGAAGTCGCGTTATGCGGCGGAAATTGGCCTCAATTTTGGCCCTCCCAGCCAACCCAACTCCTGGCCATAACACGCCAAACCTTCACTTCGCCACTTCGCAAATCACCGAATTTATAACTCTCAGCCTTTACCTTCTTACTTTCCCTACCTTGCTCCCATGCTCGCACCTTCTTCTTGGTGCCATCCCAGTCGATCACCACGCCCACGTGATCTGGCTTGCCCACCTCGACACTATACTTGGTGTGCATCGCACCGCGGTGGCCCTGAAATTTGGCATTGCGGAACGTGACGATATCGCCGGGCCGGATCTCATCGAACTGTCGCACAGAGGCATTTGCCAGATTCGCATACACAAGAGCTCCGTATGCTCGTACACCGACCGGCAATAGAGCATCTGGCAGGGCAGACATGAGGTCTAGGATCAAGCTATGGGGCGAGCCATCGCCCACCATGGAGTTCTCCTTGGTGGAGGCACCCTCTGCAATACGTGAGCCGAACCTAGTATGAGCATTTTCCAGCTGATCTTGCCGCAGGTTCTGTGGTGAATGCTCGTGACGTTGCTCTAGGCTAGCGTTTGCTGGGTCTTTGGCTTCGAAATGCGCTGTGACCACGGTCTGTGAATAGTCCATGAACAGAATATAAACGACCTTCGTGATCGTTTGCTTACCACCACGTCTCGTGGTACTAGTCTCCTCAATCTCGAATATCAGGTCTCGGCGATTCTGGAAGACTGGAGGAGGCGTATCGGGTCGAGCCCACCACACGCTACCCTGACCCAAGTCAACATCACCAGCTATAACGCCTTGCTCGCCCGATGCCCTCGGAGCATCTGTTGATCTCCTAATGGTAGTACTTGTCCGCTGCATGTCCGTCGACTGCCGTGGCGCTGATCTACCTGGTGCCGACATGTTGGGCGAAGTAGCATACTGTTGTGACCCCTGCATAGCGGGAGGTTGTACGGCCCGCTGAGGTGGCGAAGCGGGCGACATTGGGTCGGGCTCTTCGACTCTCGGCGTGATCGGACCTTGGCCAGGTCCAGTGTACCTATAAGGATCATAGTCCTCATCATCGTCATCGTAAGCCTGCTCTTTAGGCGGCGGAGGAGGAGGAGGAGGTGGTGGAGCTCTTGGCATATCAGACGACTGACGATTATTCCTTGGAGGCTGATTAGGTGGTGGAGGTGGCACCGCACGAGGAGCACCTGATGGAGCCGGACCAAGCGATGGGAGGCCAGGATGGTGCAAAGAAGCCTCTTCAGTCATCGAATCATCCTCGAGACTCGAGCCTCTTGCGTGTGATTTGAGGGCATCCTTGTGAGTTGCCCCCGGAGCCATATCTGTGTCATAATCACCTTCATATTCCGTGACTTCCTCGTCACTTTCTTCTAAATCTCGAGATTTGTGCACAGCAGGTGGCATAGGCGGCATCCTGTTATCCCCGTCAGGCACACGCGGAGGGGGAGCATTGCCAGGGGGCGGTGGCGGAGGTGCTCTATTCTGAGGCGCAAAGGGCATTGCCGGACTCGATCCAGGAACAGGGGGAACATGACTACTTCTATTAGGAACAGCTGGGGGAGCTTGGGATGCGGTCGGCGACGTTGGAGACATCTCTGTCGACTGCATAGACGGACTCCGCCCACTGAAGTTGGATGGTCGTGCGGGAGGGGCTGCTGGTCGAGTTGGCATAGACGGTGGTGCGCCGCTTGGAGGTGGTGGAGGGGGTTCGTTGCGGGTGGGAGGTCTTGATGACATCTCGTCATCGGAATCAGAGCCCTCGCTGGGAGACAAAGGCTGAAATGGGGGCGGACGAGGTACAGGTCGCGCTGTGACGGAAGTCAATCGTCCAAGTCCTCTGCTATTCGGTAGAATGAACTCACGTTCGCTAGGTGGAAGGGGGACTGGTCGTTCAGTAGGCACGGGTGGAGGAGCCCCTCTGTTTTGGGAAGAGAGAGCTGGGACAGGACGGTCTATTTCGATTAGCATGGTCTCAATGGAACTACTGGCGTTAATGGATGGACTACCTTGAGGTACCGGTGGAGGTGCAGCTCGCTCTGTTGACCTCCTGGGAGAAGGTATTGGCTCGCCTTTCATGTCCTCAACATCAGGCATTTCCTCCGGATCCCGCCCCTGGGCTAGAGATTTCGGTGCATCCTCTACTTCCTTGCTGACTTCATGTGGATAATTGTGCTCCTCAGGACTTCGAACCCTTTGAAGGCCAGGCATTGGCATGATAGGAACAGGAGGTGCGCGAGATGCCTGCTCTTCGGCCTGCCCTGATACAGAGTTGTTGGACGCTTTTCTCTCGTTTGATCCTGAACTTTGTTTCGTAGAAGTCCTGGAAGGAAGACCACTTGGACGACCGAACATTCCAGCCATTCCCATACCACCACTCATCTTGGCCATGCGCTCTCGAATCTCCATTCTCCTCTTGACTTCAGGATCTACCTCTTCGTCCTCCTCTTCTTCCGCATCGTCTTCCTCGGCGTTGTCCTCTTCGTCAGCCTCTTGAACAGGCGCTTGCAGTGGCCTCTGAAGTGGCATTGAGCTCTTGCGATGTGGTTTCTCATCGCTGTCATCCCGGCCTGTTGATAGCTCTTCGCCTTCCTCGGTCTCCCCTATACCGGACTGATCGGCATCATTAGGATCGTTAAGAAAGTCTCGCGCTGGACCAGCAACTGGACTACCAAGTGGAGTAGCTTCACGTGACTTGCGAGGCCTCGAAGGCCTCCCTGTCGTATCGCCGCTGTTCATTCTCTCCAAATGTTCACCTTCCACTTCCTCTTCTTGACCTGCAGTAGAATCTTGCTGCTCGACGTGCTTCTTCGGTGGACGCTTCGGCTTCTCCTTCTTCTGTCCTGCTTCAGCATGTCGCGCAGCTTGTTCCATCTGCTGCTTTTGCAATAAAGCAATTCTGTCTTTCAAGCTTGTAGGCTTTGGCTGATCTTCTGAATCGTCAGTTGAAGCTGCAGCTTGCGGTGGGGCAAGCATTTTTTCGTGTTCGACCTCTCTCGATGTTGGCGCTACGACGTCTGGATCTTCTTCTCTTCTATATACTCTTTGTGGAGGAGGTTCACGAGGCGGTGGGACGTATGCGTTCTTGCTGGGAGGCGGTGCAACAAAGGGCTTTTTGATGAAGCCAGAGCCACCAGCTGCACCCAAACCACTAGGCCCCTTAGGAGCTACCGGAGGCGCTGCGGATTTGTTGAAAGCATTTATACGGTCTCTGAAAGACCCCATTTCTGGTTTCTCAGCAGTGGGGGGAGGCGCGGGTTTTGATGAGGGAGGAGGAGCAGGCTTCGTCGTGGTCGATGCGGGTGGAGCAGCAGAGGAAGCCTCCGTCTTGGGCAATTGTCCTGGTGGCTTCTGTACTTCTTCGAGGGGTTGGGTTTGTACATTGGACTCTTCGATAGGTGCAGAAGTAGGGACAGCTTGAAGCGAGGAAGCTTCAGGCTCCTCCATGCTGGGATCTTTCTCTGCTTTGTTCATGGGTACCAACGGCTCAAGCTCTTTCTTGGATCGACTGATCCTTGATGGCCGAGGAGGTGTGTCTGGCTCGTATATCTTCACAAAATTCTTGGGAAACAAGCCCTCTTGCTTACTCCCACTACTGTCTTCATACTCTCCAAAGTACCAATCGGCATCTTCCTCATCTGTCACTGTTATGACCTGACCATTGGGGAATTTGAGGTCGTCTTCTTCTTTCGAGTTATAGTCGTAGAGTGCTTTGACTCGGAATGGAGGGACGGCCATCCTCGCTGAGAGAGGAATCCTTCCTCCAGGTCGACCCACTGTCTTTCCAGCTATGGACTGAATACGGGCTCCAGAAACAGCTTTGCTATCAGGGTAAACTGAAGGTAAACTGCCAGCGAAGCTCTAGCCTCTTGATAGGCGAGTACGTTCTGTTTGGGCTAAGAGTACGTCAGTCCCTGTTGACTGCGGAGCTTAATTTGGGTGCGGTGACCGCGACCTGGGCATCACCATGTAGCTAAATGTCAAGCACCACTCTCTATGGTCATTGAAACGCTCTGAGACTGACACAGCTGCTCTAAATGATATGGTATCTTGCGTATAGAGACTGGTGTTGTGAGCGTTGCGGCGAGTAAAACTGAAAATAGACTTTATGGCCGCCGTAGAGCGCGGGGCATACCGCGCTTTGGAAGCGCATATAACATCCATATGCTCCCTCCTACCTACAATTTTACAAAGACTTGATAACCTGCATGTATAGCTCAGATTCGAGGTTTCGTATCCTAGAGTATCTGAACATAGTGCCTGAAGTCCACTCCATTGTCTGCGAAGCAGCTCTCCTTGCATGTTCCTGATAGCATGCCTCACTCCATCCTCAAAAAGACGCCTTTGCCGACTGCAGGTCCATCTCGCCCACCAGCTCGATCCCGCGAAGATCGGAATAGGGAGACAGCGCTATACCATGCCGAGCTGCTCCAACAGCGCAAGGAGGTTGAAGCGCAGATCCTCGCATCACTCGAAACCCTCATAGACTTGCCCTCTTCACCAACTGCAGACGCCGCTCGCCCCTCAAATGCAGACTCTGTCCTCGTCAAGAATTCACTAAGACTTTTCCAGCCATCGGACTACGACTCTCTGATCGAGGAGCGGAATATTGGCAGGCAATGTGGCTACGTTCTATGCCAGAAGCACAATAGACAGGAAAACACAAAAGCAAAATACAGAATACTCCAGAAAGCAGGTAAAGGTCGAGACGCTCTCAAGGTTGTGGAGACCAAGACTCTAGAGCGATGGTGCTCTGATGACTGTGGCAAACGGGCGTTATACATCAAAGTTCAACTGAACGAGGAGCCTGCGTGGACTCGAACAAATGCCTCAAGCGGGGATATCGTGCTTCTTATGGACAAGTCTGAGAATGGCGAAGCTGGTCTTATTGAACGCTTGAGGGGCCTGGACCTTAGCCAGGAGGACACTGAGATTGGGGCGCAAATGAAAGCACTTGCTATTGAGAGAGGCGATGGGATTGCTCCTAACAGATCCATTCGTCTTGCAGACATTCGAGAAACAACCAGTATGGACAACAAAGCAACTCCGCCTGAGATTGGGACTAAAAACGGCGAAGCCAGCGATAGTATCGAAGGACATACTCCCAGATTCTCAGGGAAGAAACTCAGGGCGAAAGACGATGATGACAATGATGATATTATTGGAACCATCTGATCTTTTCAAGACAGAGCTGCATGGGATGAGTTGTACAGCAGCATCTCCAAGCGTTACGATCGACCAGAGATACCCAGGCATTTGCATGACGGAGAAGCGAGCAAGTCTGATGCACTTGTATGAGGTATTGAGATATCTACGAAATCTAGAGAACAGGAACATAATGCATATCTCACGCTCTGAAAAGTAGAATACCACTTACTGTAGGCTTCGCTGAAGAAGGAAACGTATAAGCCATTGTACACTTTGGGAAACAGAGCACAATATTGGCAATCAAGCCTCGCTCTCGTAAGAAAGCTCGGCGACACCTTGTTTGTAGAACAATTTTGCATTCGTGCTATCTTCACTGGACCATCTCGTGAGCTTATCAAGATGCCTAGCATCCAGGCCCTTTGTCCATTAAAGCCATCTCTTATGTCCTGGGTGGTCGTCCCTCGAATCGCCTTGGTCGCTCCGCAGTTTGCTGGGAAGGCACAGCAACGACATTGACAGGAATAGAATCGAACTGCAGACGATTCCATATTAGCATCTCGCGTCCAAGAACATAATTAAACACTTATCAGCGAATCGACGTACCCCTAAGCTCTTCAACAAATCCTTAGTATCACTATCCACATCCAACTGCCCTTGCTCGGTATTCTGCGTGAAGTCCAGCGCCGAGATCTCAGGCACATATTGATCCTTCCTCTCACGCTCTTCTTCTTGCAGCTTGAACGAGATACCACGGACAGGTCCACGCTGAATGCGCTTCATCAAATGTGTAGTGTAGCCGGCTATCTAAAGGTGCAATTGTGTTAGGTTTGTGAGACTGGATGGAGCTTTCGTCGCTCAGCCCAGTGTTGAGAGGGTAAAGCTGACCTTATTGCGAAGACGCTTGGAGGCAATAATGGCAATCTCATCGCAGATACGCTTGTTGGTTTCGAAGTCGAGGGTGAGTTTGGGGTAGTAGCGCTCGATGATGACTTTGGCCGACTTCTTGACGGTCTTCGTGCGAACGCGACCCTATAATTGATGTTAGTATCTGCATCGAGTGAATATCAGGATCTGTTGAGCTCGCAGCTATACATACCATGTTGGCGGTGGTGATTGAAGATTGATGAGAGTGTAGCGGGTCGAAATGGGTGGTTCTCGCTTAGAAGTCACGGTGTGCCGGCTTGTCGGTAGTATTGGTTAGCCGTAATTAGGGCTCCGGCAAAGATTCCGGTGAGAGATAAGTATCATATCGCACTTGAACTAAGCCTCGCGGCCTCTAGTCCGTAGTATTATTATGTTCACGAGTTGATTACTCGTAGAAGGATTATATTTTTGCCGGAGCGATACTAATGATCCTCTATGTACAGTGTTTTTGTATTTGATATTTGCGCTCATTGCGATCTCAGTCTTTTCTCTTCATGGCCTCGCTCAGCAGCGCATTCAGGTCTGGCTGGCTATCATTTAGTCCAACGAATGGCTGAGCTCTGCCAGCACGGTTTCTGCCATCCAAACCTTCCAGTCCATATCCATGGCTTGACCTCGGCATCCTAGAGGTCAGATCTGGAGTCTGTCGATCCTGAGCGCCAGCTATAGCAGCAGGTGGAGGTTGTGACTCTGGTTCCTCCGAATGTAAACCTTTCGCAACGTTGATAGAGTTCTTATCTGCACGATCGACCACCAGCTCGATTCTACCGCGTGAATCGATGGTCGCCCTTTTAGGACGAACCCACATCTTCGCACCGCCTTCAATATCAGGGTCGTATTGCCCAACGCCAGGCGCTTCATCACTTGCATAAAATGTGATCTTAGAGTCTGCTGCCACCACACCTCCCACCCCAACTAACGCGGATTTCTGTGTGGTACCCCGGACCTTCTGAGGCGCCACCACACGGCCTTGAAGAGGGGTGTTGTGTTCTTGGGGTCCGAATTCAGGGTGATTGCTCATGTGGGATTCTGTGCGCAGATATGATAAGCCGGCAGACGGATGTGTTGTAGGTGGTCCCTTCTCGTCGTAGCCAGACTCTATACTCCCTAATGCTTGGCTCTTGTCTCGAGGAAGGTCAAGGTACTCCTCGATAAGTAAATGCAACGCGTTTTCATCGTTCCGCAAACATTTGATATAAGTCTCAAGGTCTTCCTCGGAGACGGGGCCAAGATCCTCCAAATTTTCACCTTTTTCCATTAGTTCGCGCCGACGCTCTGCTGCATTGTTTAGGGCAAGCTTTCCCCGTAGGAAATGCCTGAAGTCTAGCTTCTTCCTTCTCAGGTTCTTCTCAAGGTACTGATTGAATTCGCCATCCGATTTGCCCGCTATCCAGGGCCCCTTGTACTTCCATCGCTCTTTTTGGCGACCAAGAAGATCTCGGTCAACTATTTGCGTGTTATCATATCGAGAATCAAAGACACTTTCAGCGGGACTCAATGCCTGTGATGCCCTTTTCTTTTTCTCGGGCCTCGAGAGTGGCATGTCCAATTCCTGCCATTTTCGAAGTGTAATGACATGATCGGCAGCCGAACCAAAGTCTGTGATGTGGTCGATCGAGTCTATGTTGTCGATATGGATCGTAGGTGTAGATGTTCTTGTGGTAGACTTAAGCGGCAGAGAACGCTTGAGACCCCAATCGCCCCTGGCCAAGGATGATTCCGTCGTCTGAATGGCCGCATGTGTTGGATATGGAGTGGTGGACGTGTCGGAGTAGTGGATTGAGGTCGCAGTGAGGTCTAAATTGGGCCGGTCAAGCTGAGGTGGAAGTGCAAAGAGTCTTGATGTTCGCAGGAGATTGGCTGTGGGCGACAGCCTCCTCACAGACATTGTCAGCGAGTGAGGACTATTTTACAACAGAGGCCTCGATATGCAGATCGAGCGTCGAAACGTTGAATGGAATTTCTTCCGCTTAGCGCTAGTCCATGCAGGGTCCGTTGCTGGGTCGATAGCCTCAAAGTAAGCCAAAAATAACATTATCGATTGCTTCGCGAATATCAAGCCGCCTCAATACCAGGCTCCATTGATCTCTGTAAAGCCAGTGCAAAGCTGCCACATATTTGAGTGCTTTTTCTACCGGCATTATAGCCAAGATATCTCAAGCAGCGCGGTGCAATTCTCGGGAGCATCAATAATTGGCGAATGGCTTGAAATATCAACAAACCCTCCACTTCTCGAGCGCATTTGGCGCAAACAGCCATGGATAGGCCTTTGACCCCCAATGGAGGCCCACCTGGGTATTCTGCAGCTCCTCCCTCCTATTCGAACACCCCAAACGAACATACGCCTACAAACATGCCAAACAATGGCTCTACAATGCGCCTCCTGAGCTCTCATGATGATACGGAGCGTCGCTCGTATGCTCCCCCAACAAAACCCCCTGAGAAACCCCCAAAAGCACAGACAAATTTCAGGCGCAAGCCTATTATCAAGCAGAATATGGCAAATGATTCCTTCGATTCCAATGGCATAGACCAATTGGATCAGGATGAAGCCAATACAAACTCCTCTCAATGGTCCTCCTCTGCCCAAATCAGCAAGAAAGCAGAGTCCCCTAAGCGTCGTAGTACTGCTCGAGTACACTTCAAAAAGCAAAGCTCATATTTAGAAATCCCCAGGCATACCTCCCCTCAACGAACGTATCGTCGTTCATCGTCCGCCTCTTCCCTCCCCCGTCCACAATCCCCATCTATCCTAGACACGGCGCCTAGACTCGCACCGACATCGACAGACGCACCGACCTATCTCCCGTATATACCTGCTCGAGGCTCGCCTACCCGATCGTTACTATCGCGTACATCATCCGAGTCATCTCGTCCTCCACCTTCAGAAATCCCATACGAGCCTGCTGACCTCAATGGAAGCCCGCGGCCGGGCTCTCCGTCCTCGAAATACAGTAGCAGTCCGAAGCGTCCTCTACCTCCAGCGCCGTTATTTTCAGGGCCGCAAGCGGCCAGCTATTCTTCTGAGAACCTCACAGAAGCTACAGCCATCCCAATCCATGAAGACGAAGATGACGTTTTTAGACACCCAGACGGAGAGGATAGGCCAAGCCTCAAATCCTATGAGTCGTTCCAATCTCAATCAACGTTCACAGAAGAATACCATCCAAAAGAGGAAGATGACCACTATGGACCTGCGCCTACAGGACGGCAAGAACGGAGACGTGGTGCAAGACAAGCGCAAATGGCGAAGAAGGAAGTGCGGTTGATTAATGGAGAACTCATTCTGGAATGCAAGATACCTACGATCCTCCATAGCTTCTTGCCACGAAGAGATGAGATCGAATTCACTCACATGCGGTACACTGCTGTGACTTGTGATCCAGACGACTTTACGCTGAAAGGTTACAAGTTGAGACAGAATATCGGCAGTACAGCAAGAGACACAGAGCTCTTTATCTGCGTCACGATGTACAACGAGGATGAACTCGATTTCACGCGCACCATGCATGGGATTATGAGGAACATCTCACACTTTTGCTCCAGATCCAAATCGAGGACCTGGGGAAAGGACGGTTGGCAAAAGATCGTTGTGTGTATTGTATCCGACGGACGCCAAAAAGTGCATCCAAGGACACTGGATGCCCTCGCTGCAATGGGTGTATACCAGGACGGTATCGCGAAGAATTTAGTCAACCAGCGAGAGGTGACAGCGCATGTATACGAATACACCACTCAGGTCTCATTGGATGCAGATCTCAAATTCAAGGGGGCGGAGAAGGGTATTGTACCGTGTCAACTGATTTTTTGTTTGAAGGAGAAGAACCAGAAGAAATTGAATTCGCATCGATGGTTCTTCAATGCTTTCGGCAAGGCGCTGAGTCCTAATGTCTGCATCTTACTTGACGTGGGCACAAAAGCTGGACCCACATCGCTTTACCATCTCTGGAAGGCCTTCGATACGGACTCGAACGTTGCTGGTGCTTGTGGAGAAATTTATGCTGGCAAGGGCAAAGGTTGGTTGGGCTTGCTCAATCCTCTCGTAGCCTCTCAAAACTTCGAATACAAAATGTCGAACATCCTAGACAAGCCTCTAGAATCAGTCTTTGGTTACATCACTGTCTTGCCTGGAGCATTGAGTGCGTACCGCTATTACGCGCTCCAAAACGATGCCACAGGCCACGGTCCGTTGAGTCAGTATTTCAAAGGAGAAACCCTGCACGGGCAGAACGCCGACGTCTTCACTGCGAACATGTACCTGGCCGAGGATCGGATTCTTTGCTGGGAACTAGTCGCAAAGCGAGGCGAGCGATGGATTTTGAAGTATGTCAAAAGTGCTACTGGAGAGACGGATGTGCCAGGTAAGTTTCCCAAAAACGGCGAGAGAGCCGTACCTGACATGACATAGATGCTGTACCTGAGTTCATATCACAGCGAAGAAGATGGCTCAACGGTGCCTTCTTTGCTGCTGTATATTCGTTGGTGCATTTCAAACAGATATGGCACACCGACCACAGCATCGCTCGCAAGATCCTCTTGCATATAGAATTCCTATATCAATTCGTTAGCTTGGCTTTCACATATTTCTCTCTGGTAAGTTTAGGAACAGCAGAACAAGAACTGATCGGCTGCTAATCTGCAACCAGGCCAACTTCTACCTCACCTTCTACTTCATCGCAGGGTCATTATCGGATCCAAAGCTTGATCCGTTCGGTCACAACATCGGACTGTACATCTTTGTTGTTCTGCGTTTTGCTTGTGTGCTCCTCATCTGCATCCAATTCATCCTTTCGATGGGTAATCGGCCTCAAGGGTAGGCCAGAGCCAACTCACATTCGTAAGACAAGGCTAATCTCCCTCCAGAGCCAAGAAAATGTTCATGTCCAGCATTATAGTATACTCCATAATAATGGCATACACAGTCTTCGCCTCCATCTATATCGTCGTCACCCAATTTAAATCGAAAAACACCTCCTTCCACCTCGGCAACAACGTCTTCACAAACCTGATCGTCAGCACCGGCTCCACAGTTGGTCTCTACTTCCTGATGTCCTTCCTTTACCTCGACCCATGGCACATGTTCACCTCATCAGCGCAATACTTTGCCTTACTCCCCTCATACATCTGCACATTGCAGGTATACGCTTTCTGCAACACCCATGATGTGACTTGGGGAACCAAAGGCGACAACGTCATCCACCAAGATCTCGGAGCCGCAGTGAGCGGCAAGGGGAACACGGTCCAGCTCGAAATGCCAAGCGAGCAATTAGATATCGATTCTGGCTACGACGAAGCACTGCGCAATCTTCGTGATAGACTCGAAGTCGCTGCGCCCGTCGTCAGCGAAGCCCAGCAGCAAGAAGATTACTATCGCGCTGTACGTACCTATATGGTTATCGCGTGGATGGTCGCGAACGCCGTCTTGGCTATGGCCGTCAGTGAAGCTTACAGCAGCACGCATGTCTCAAACAACTTCTACCTCAAGTTCATTCTGTGGAGTGTGGCCGCTGTAGCCTTCTTCCGAGCAATCGGCAGCAGTGCCTTTGGTGTCATCAATATCATCCATATGATTGCTGAGGGCAGGATGAAGATGTCTCTGAGCCGGGTCAAAGTGCCTGACTGGGTCTCTGACACGGGTAGTAAGGTTAGTAGTAAGTTTAGCTTCTTTGGACACAGTAGTTTGGCTAGTAGTATAGGAAAGTCGTCGAGGTCGGCGAGGAGTTGATGAATTGCATTTCATGTGGTATGGCTATGGTGTTGAAAAATTATATTATTTTAGCGGCGTGAATTGGATTGAACATAGATTGCGAGATTGAGGGATGATCTGCTAGCAGATGGAATGTCGATAATGGTCAGATCAATGTCAAAAATTCACCGTATTGTAGTAGAGAAATGCTCTCGGCCTTTGGAAAGCCAACTCCTATATTTGAATTTATTGCATTCCATACCTGACGATCTGGCTTACTTAGACGAAGAAGTACACTGGACTGAATGAAACGGCTCTATGGGGTATCTCTTGCATGATTAACCAACGGACGTCTTCCTGAGAATCGTCCTATCTGCCTGGTGAATAATTCGACGACGAGGAACGACTGATTCGAAAGAGCCTTGTGGCTCAGAAGGAAAGTTTCGACAGAGCTACTGTGGCGTATCCGGCACGTCCCAGATAGAAGTAGATGGGTGTTGCTCCACCTTCATTGCGCTGACAATTGAAGGATCGGGTGCTAATTGTTGCTCCGACGGCTCCTGTTCCTGTGCACCAGCCATTGCGGATGGTTCGGAGAAAGGAGGTGGGGCAGATGGCTTGGAGTTCGGAACAGTGTATCCGGTTTGGTACATCCTTTGATCAAAATTGGAGGAGATACTACCTGGCTTGCCAAACGAGATGGGGGAGGTGGAGGTAAAGACGGGAAGGTCCTGCTTTGTGCGCTTTGCTGTGATTGGGGTCATCGGACGAGCGGTCTCGGGCAACTGATCTTGTGGAATAGGAGGCGGAGGTGCGGGTCTGGGAGTCTTTACATTGCTCTCGTCTTGGTGTGGGGCATCCGCGGGAGGTGCATCAGCCGGCGTATGATCTGCGGTCCATGGAGGGACAGCTGGCTCTGGAGGAGAGCTGGGAGGACAGGATTGTCTGATAGGCTCTTGGGCGGCAGGCTGGAGGAGTGGTTCCGGTAATATCGAGTTTGATACCGGCGGTAGGCCTTGTGCTTCATGGTCTGTTTCAGGGGGAATGGCAGGCGGAGGGAGCTGTGGAGCTACCATTGGCTCATTGAGCCCAGAATCTGGCGGGAAAATACCTTTCACAGGCTTGACCTTGAATTTTTCCGGCGAGGCTGGCTTTGCAGTCTTCGGCACTGCAGATTTCGCAGGTCTTCCCCTCGGCGCGGGCTTTGGCTTTGCATGTCGAGCTTCATACTCGTCCTTTGGTGGAACCTTCAGTTTGATGCTCATTGTCTTCATTCCAGACGCCAATTGGTCTACATCCTTGTTTTTGAGCTCTTCGTTCTCTGTCAGGGGTGCTTTGGTTGTCTCACGGCCGAATATTGCTGGAGCTTCTCGAATTGTGGGAGTGGAAGCGGCAGAAGGACCTGAAGGAACACGAGCAGGGCCTGGTCTCTTGACAGCCTTAGCTTTTGGCACTTCTGGGCGAGTCGCAGTGGCTCGCGACTTTTTCGCAACGAGTGGATCTCTATGCAGTTGAGCGTCAGTCACAGAGCCAAGGCTAAAGTCTGATCCCCTGTCTGCAGTTGCAGAGCTAGCGGTAGACGCCATGCTCGAACGTCTTCTCGTATGCTTTATTGGCTGTCCTGCGGCTGAATGACTGAAAGGAGCCACCGAGATTTCATCCTCCTCAGCCAGGAGCGAAACATCAGCAATTGTTTGCCGACGGGTTGCCCTAGATATAGGTTTTGCTTCTTCGTCATCTGATGTGTACTTCTGGGGCTTGCCTCTTCGGTCTCGAAGCTGCATAGTCTTCAAATCACGAGCAGGCAATTCCGTGGGCATTCCAATAGTAGAGTAGCGATCACGACGCGCTCGACTCGCCTCAGCGTTAAGGTCTTCGGGCCTGCAGCTCCGGGTCTCGCGATTAGATGGCACTAGCAACTTGCTCAATACGTGGGCAGCTGTAGCCCAGTCGACAGCTGGGGGTGGAGGACTAGGCGCCCTGCTAGTCGTGGATCCGTTTTGGTAGGCATTGAAACCAGAGCCGGAAATCGAACGACGACCTTGAGGAGGTGATACGATCTTTGCGGTGTATGACTGGGTGGTCGATGTATAGGTTGGTCGAACATCATTCCGTTGCTTCTTAGGAGCAGCTGGGGGAGCTGGAGGGTTTACCAGCTTCTCAATCTCCTCTAAACATGGTAGAGACCACCAATTTGGATCAAAAGATCTGGTATCCGTTCTCACTGCGTCAGCTTGACCAAGTACGAGGTCGCCATTGCTGTTTAATGTCCCAAGCCTTCTACCCATCTCGTGGCCCAGCCCGTGGTTCAGATTGGGCTGAGTAGACGGGCCAGTACCAACAGTCAATCCACTAATGTGGCTCAAAACGCCACTCATGAGTGCTCGGTCACTGTAGCCACCTTCGAGAACACTGACCACTCGTCCATCGACTCCAAGACCTTCTTCCTCGGCTATCGCAACGACATCGCGCGATAGCCGGGCATAGAAGTCCGTAGGAACATTGACCTGATGCCTTTGCATACCCGGACTCTCCCATTCGCTAGCGTCGAAACCTGCAGAGAGGAAAATCGCCGCCTTAGGTTTGGGGTGCGTTGGGGCTTGGCGAAGCCGATCTGAGTGAGCGCGCAGGAAATTCCTTGCTTTTGTAAGCACAACGAAGTACTTCTCACTGTACAGCTGCCAGAATTCGGCCTCGGTTTTCCAAGGCTGGAGGTGAACGTTCCAAATAGATTGGCCATGGGCATTCTCAATGCATAGACTTGCATTGCGGACTCTCTCGTCATCACCCATCTCACAAGGATAGGAATTGATGTCGTGAAGGCTGAAGTAACCTATAGCCGTCTTTTTGGATATGGGAGTATTCTTTGGCATTGAAGCAATCCTCGAATTGTGAGCCCAAGCTATAGATTGAGAACCGTCGCCATGGTGCAGATCGAAATCAATGACAGCTGCATGAGTTAGGCCATGGGTCAATACTGCATGGCCAATGCCAACATGCACATTGTTCAGCCAACAGAAACCAGATGGCATGTCTGCGGAGCAATGATGTCCAGGAGGCCGAACACAGATGAATGCCCTACTGGGTCCATTTTCCTTGAAGACAGCATCAATCCCTTCGCAGACACCACCCAGAGCACCCTCAAGGGCATTTAGAGATTCCGAGCAGAGATAGAGGTCCCCCTCGTGGAGCTTTGGCTTTTCAATGTTTACATTGGCATTCGTCCGTTCTGATGTGTTTGGTCTCGTGAGCTCTTTTCCATTAAGTGCTAGCTTTGACTCGGCCGTATCGCACATGATGGAGAGCTCATTCATCCATTCTGTACCATGGATCGCCGTCGCAGCTGGAGATATCAGAGAGAGCCTTCGAGCTGTCTTGTGAATCTTAAATGGGACAGAAGAGAGAGAAGATGGATGCTTCTTAGGATTAGGAGGAGCATCACCCTCTGCATGTCGCCCACCAAGACGGATGTAAGCCGTAGCTAGGCCGAGAATTGAAGCATGTATACGCTCTGGTCGCTCCACTATGGTGCTGAGATTGACTCTTGAGGTCCTTGGTCTTGAATAACGGTGACCGTAGCAGTCGTCTTGGAGGATCACCACTGTTTGGGCTTGCTCTGCACCGCCAGCGCCACCTTCATGCAATTGCAGCTCTTGCTCAAAAAAAGCATGCGCAACGGAGGCAGCGGTAGCACGAGGTTGTGCTATCTCTTCAGCCGGTGGAGGTAAAGAGGATCTCGCGCCCATGTTTGAAGGTGGCGAGGAAGTCATATGGGAAGAAGTTCGGCGAAAGGCTGGTGATCGTGGGGGCGTTCCTCCACCCGTGCCTTGTAAAGAGCTCAAAGAAGTTCGCTTTCGCAGTGTAGGTGTGGTGGATCGGTCATTGCCTCCAAGGGAGCCAGAACTTGGGGCTCGTCGGAGGGGTGCTTTTGTAGATGCGTTTGAGCTGGAAGGCGAAGAGCTCCCATGACGCTCTAGGGACACCATGGGCACCATGGGTGGAACAACGGGAGACGATGGTGGGAGTGCTGTCGCAGCCGCTGTAGAGAGAGACATGCGCTTCATGCTGTCTAAGAGCGCAGCTCTGTCATTGTTTATCTGAGACATGGTGGTACTGCTGAAATTATTTTGTGCAAGGCTAGATCTTTTGGTTCTTTTCAGCTGCCTGCTGCAGCTGCTTACAGCAACCTAACACAGTAATTTCAAGATATCATTATGCACTGATTACGTTGACTGCTGTCGGTTTACACATGAAATGATCTGCCGCTTGAAGCGCGTTCCTGAATTAGCGCCTCGTAGTCCCGACATTGTCCTAGAGGACTGATCACATTCAATCAATACATAGTAAATCTTACCACGCTCCAATGCAAGACTGCTTCACAGAAAACGTGCTACTATCTGTGCGAGAGAAGTAGTATGCTAACATCTTAAGACTCTCGTCGAGCGTATGTTCAGTGAGATTCGCAAAGGCCATCGTGACGGCAACACTACAACAAATGCTAGGGAATACCTGTACCATATGCTTGACTACAAGGACTATACCATGATTAGCTACGCTTGAACTCTGGTAGACCATGTTACCCCTTCTCCCATAGATCCTTAGATGACCTCTCGCTGTTTCTCTTCTATTCAAGCCATGTCTACCTCCTCTCAATCGACCGCGCTCAAATTCGAGATCGTAGCAAAATGCTCAGTCAGTCAGCCTTTCTATTGATAGAATATCTACGTGTCGAATGTATGCAAGCAAATAGGAAAGCTGATCTTACTGGTTGCCTGAAGACCACCAAAGCCCGCGCTTCAAATCTTACATTGCCTCATGGCCCCGTGTCACTGCCTATCTTCATGCCAGTCGCGACTCAAGCCTCCCTGAAGGGTCTTACGCCTACACAACTAGCTCAGACAGGATGTAATCTCTGTCTCAACAATACTTATCACCTAGGTCTAAAGCCTGGACAGGAGACTATGGAAAAGGTGGGAGGAGCGCATGCATTGCAAGGCTGGAAAGGCAACATTTTGACGGATAGCGGTGGGTGAGTCGTTTCTTCGATTCGCTGAATGAGTCTCAGAAACGAAGATGTGATGGAACTTTCTGAATTCGATTCAACTTGTATTAGATTCCAAATGGTGAGCTTGCTCAAGCTAGCAAAAGTCACAGAGGAGGGTGTGCGCTTTCTGAGTCCACACGACGGAACGCCGATGTAGGGCTGCATATTGTCTACTCCAGATAATTCGTTGACTGATAATACAAAAGGCTCCTGACTCCAGAACACTCAATATCCCTCCAAAATACCATAGGCTCAGATATCATTATGCAACTCGACGATGTCATCGCCACCACCTCGCCGGACGCTGAACGAATGAAGGAGGCAATGGAGAGATCCATCAGATGGCTCGATCGCTGTATTGCCGCTCACAAGCGACCAGAGAAGCAGAACTTGTTCTGTATCATTCAGGGAGGTCTGGACCTCGAGAAGAGGAAGGTATGCTGTGAGGAGATGGCAAAGAGGGATACGCCAGGCGTCGCTATTGGGGGGCTCTCAGGAGGGGAGGACAAAGTTTCGTATTGCCAAGTGTAAGTCAGTGCTATGAGCTCTGTGATACTTTGCTCAGACGGTCGCAGTGTCAACGCCTGCACCGGCTGGCTGCCCCAGAACAAACCTCGCTACGTAATGGGTGTTGGCTACCCAGAAGACTTGGTCGTATCTGTCGGTCTTGGAGCAGATATGTTTGACTGTGTCTGGCCCACAAGGACTGCGGTGAGTCGTCCCCGCTTCATCACGATATCTTCTGTTAAATTAGCTTTAACCAGCGATTTGGCAATGCTATAACTTCAACTGGGACACTGAACCTCCGACATGCAACATTCGCCAATGATTTCAGCGTCATTGAAGAAGACTGCGCCTGCACTTGCTGTAGACCAGAAGACGAGGGTGGCCTTGGTATCACTCGAGCGTACATCTATCATGTCGCGTCCAAAGAGACCGTGGGGGCTCACTTGTAAGCTGGCATTCCTTTTGATGACCAACGGCGAGTCCGGACTTGAGTGCTAAAACAAGCATTGTTCGGCAGGTTGACGATGCACAACGTACACCATTTGCTCTCGCTTATGGGCAAGGTCCGCGCTGCAATCACTGAGGATCGTTATCCGGACTTCCTACGTTCGTATTTCAGGAAGCTGTATGGTGGAGATATGAGGAAAATCCCAATATGGGCTTCCACAGCATTGAGGCAGGTTGGCGTAGACCTCCTCGCATAGCAATGACCCAACTATCTTCATTAATGTTTGGCCGTCATCTCAGATTACAGAGATATCTCCAATGACGGCTTGATGGTCAGAGTTGTAAATCCCGTCCTCAAACCGATTTGGTAGGACTGCGTACCAATCCACAATCCACCATCTTTCAGCAGTGTCGTCGTCTTCTCGACCCTTCTTGGCATCACTAGGATCGTCCTTGTTCACGAAGATGAAGTCAATTCTTTTTCGCCGTGTTGTCTGCGGATCAAATCCAGAAAAGGTATTGAAATCTCCATAGCGTTGACTCTCAGGCACCATCGTCTGCAAGTCGATCATTGGGGAATGCTCACTCGTCATCTCATTGTACGCTTCTTGCTCTGGTTCACTGTTGAAATCACCAGCCAGAAAAACGGGGTTACTTTTCCGGTAGGGAGTTTGGTCTGTGAACAAACGAATTTGCTCGAGTATGATCTTTGCAGCCTCCAACCTAGACTTGCTGCCCTGGTCGTCTAAGTGCGTGTTCATGGTTACCACTGTCTTACGTGTCTCCCGATGCTGGAATACAGCTATGGTCAATATCCTGGTGGAGGCAGCGTCCCAGCTTTTGGATGGACGATCAGGCGTTTTGCTGAGCCATACAGTCTTTTGTACGCTCAACTCCCATACTCCAGGTCTATAAAGAATTGGAGAGTATTCGCCAGCCTGACGCCCATCATCGCGACCAACACCAACGTGGTCCCAAGTCTTCCTTTTGCTGTTAAGATCTGACAAGATATCGATCAACTGCTGGTGAAGCACTTCTTGCAAGCATATAAATGACTCGGCACATTGACTTGTATTGAAATGAAGCTCATTGATTAGCCGAGGTCTGCGGACATCCCACTTCTCTTCACCCTTGAAGGGCGACTGCGTTGCATAGCGGATGTTGTGGGTAAGCACTCTTATTGGCAATGGGTCATGAACTCTCATCTTTGTGGCTGGGTAGTTTACCAATGTACATGTCTTAAGCTCGGATATATTACTTTCGAAGCGAGGAAAGGATGACGAGTGCTAATGAGCTTTAGAGGCTTTTCTGCTGAGTCAAGCTGTATGCTTTTCAATTTTACGAGGAAGAAGAGAACAGTCATGGGTATATTTAGCAAACAAGAGCAACAATTGCCCTGATAAGTGAAGGGATAGCGCCCCCGAAGTTGGCCCGGAGTCTTAACCGACCCCCAACTACATGCCCCCCAAAACCCCACTAAGACTCGAAGGAATTAAAACACGCGACAATCTTCAACGTCCCCTCAACAAATCTGACCACTCGAGAGAGTGTGTAATCGCCTATCATGACTGAAAAGGAAGAGGTCGTCGGCGAGTAGATTTCCCAAGAAATCTAAGGCTCTGTGCTAATGTAAGGCGCAGACTACACGCTTAACAACCCGGACACACTCACGAAGTACAAGACTGCGGCCCAGATTTCTCACAAAGTGTTGGAAGTAGTCACTGGTAATTTTGTTCTGCCCTGAAACTCCAGCTCCTCGTGTTGATTTCTGTAAAGGCTGGTGTCTCGAGGGCGAGAAGATACTGTCAATATGTGAGCGTGGAGACAAGCTGTTAGGCGAGGAGGTAGCGAAGGTATACAAGGGAAAGAAGATCTCAAAGGGTCAGTAAATATCAGGAAGACAGCGTCAGACTCCTTGCTAATACGTCTCCCTGAAGGCATTTCACATCCAACAACCGTCTCTCCAAACTCATATATCACCCCATACACGCCTCTTTCTACCGATGCTGAAGAAGCCCCCGCTTCACTCAAGGCCAATGAGGCAGTCAAGATCCAGCTGGGAGCCCAAATTGATGGCTTCGGCACGATTGTATGCGACACCATCATCGTCCCAGGCGAGAAGAACGAGGAAGATAAATTAGTTGGCCGAGAAGCTGATTTACTACTTGCAACACATTACGCAAACGAGCTGCTTCTCAGGATGATGATGCCTCCCGGACTCTTAGCCTCTGGAACAGATGATGAGAAAAAGAAAGCAACATCGGAGAAGCCATTTACCCAATCAAAGATGACCCAGCTGATCGAAAAGGTAGTCAAGAGCTACGGCTGTAATATCGTTGAAGGGACTACTTCGTGGCTCTTCGAGCGGAATGAGATCGAAGGCAAGAAAAAGATTGTCCTTGCACCTCCTTCAGAAGGCGGCAAAGGGGAAGGTATCCCGGAAGTCGGCGATGTTTGGGGTGTAGAGATGGGTGTGAGTCTCGGCACTGGCAAGATCAAGACCTTGGAGAACCGCCCCACGCTTCATCGGAGAACGACCATTACCTACCAGCTGAAGAGACCAAGTTCTCGACAAACGTTGTCCGAGATCGTCAAGAAGTTCGGTACATTCCCTTTTAGCTTGAGGCAGCTTGACGATGAGAGAGCCGCCAAGGTAGGTGTGGTTGAGTGCGTGCGTTCAAATGTCCTTCGCCAGTATGAGGTCGTTGCGGACAAAGATATGGCACCTGTTGCAAGAGTCCTCACGACGATAGGTAGGTTCTTGAATAAATTCTGTCATTGTAGAAGCACTGAATTGCTAATTTGATGCAGCCATCACAAAGAACGGGCTGGTTCGCTTGAGTGCGCCGCCGCCTCCAGATGAGTCCAAGTACAAGACGGACAAAAAGATCACCGACGAAGAAATCTTGAAAATTCTTGAGCAGCCGACAGCAAAATCGACAGGTGCAAAGGGCAAGAACAAGAAAAAGAAGAAGAAGCTAGCTAAGAAGGCAGCCGAGGAGGACGACGAGGACTCCAGCGAAGAGGAGTGAACTTTACCAACAAGCGGGGCAAAATCCCGCGTTGCATGCTCGTATTTACTGAAGCGGCCCTTGCTGGCTCACGACCCGATGAATCTCGATGATCGTTACGATCTTGACGGCAAAACATAAATGGTTAGCCACGATTCAGTTGGAAGGGTTTGGCTAGAAATCTTGCTAGTCAGCAGTCAGCAGACTTTTGCCACTGTTGGCGAGCATCACGTATTTAAAAGCGAATACTACCTTTCTCCCAATCACTTTCGAATTCAATTCCGGAGGTGACTCAACATGTACCTTCTAGTCTTTAAGAGTGACACAAATGAAACAGTATATAGTGTTCCTGACAGTATCAATCACTACCCCTTTTATCGGAAACCGATACATAGAATCAAATCCCCACACAACACCCTCCCAAAAGTTTCAAGATCATCATTAGCTTGACGAAGTACATCATAAGCAAGGAAGAGTACGAGTTGCTCGAAATAAGTAAAGTTCGTGGTTTGTTCTTTATATTTGGTGTTTGGAGGGTGGAACTCTTTCAAGTTCCCTTGGCGCCCCGGCCTCAGAGAAAACCATCTCCAAGACCTACGCGCACCACACCCTGAAGCAACCTGGGGACACGCGCACCCGTGTATAGAAGGTCTATTAGTGAGTGTCTCATAGTAGTGCAAGTCTTCCATATAGTTGCCCAGGATTAACGTTATGTAGAAGACTTCTACCCCAGCCAAAGGCAGGCCTCCCCAATGGCCTCGTCAAGGCACATGCGAAGGTCTCGGCGGTCGAGCCCCACGGACACGTCCATGCAAGACAACCAGCCCATTAAGAACGAAGTCCAAGTGGATGCTCAAGATGAGTACTTATCAGAAGAATGGTGTGAGCCGCCGCTGCGGGCACCGGCACCTAGTTTTGAAGACTACAAAGGACTTGAGAGGCATGGCGTCCTAGAGCATATGGCACCTCTAGGAACTCTACCAGGCAACAAGGTCAAGTCGAGACTGAGACAACACGAAGGCCCGCGACGAGGACCACTTCTGAAGAATGAGGATGCTCGAGGGCCGAAGGAGGAGGTCAACACTCCTGAACCAGCACCACCAGTGACGACACGACGCTCTGAGCCTCGAAGAGCTGAAGAGAGACAAGTGAAAGCCTCGGCTTTACGAGAACGAGATACAGACAATGAATACACGCCAGAGGGTGATGCCAGAAATGCACTAGTCAAAACACTCTCAACCCAAGCGGCTCGTCACGGAAACTCGTCATCACGCACTGCGGAGGCTCAAACAAAATTGGAGAAGATCGTTAACTCAGCGGTGTTAAGAGCAACTGAGCTTGGGGACCAGGTGCTTGGTATTGCGGTGAAACAACTATATGAGGAGAGTCTACAAAATCGGGAGCTGGCCGACCTGCTCGACGCAGTACTCACACAGAGGCCGTCATCAAGCCAGACGAATCAGTTTCAAAGCTACATCAAAGCCGCTCGGAAGAAGATCAGGGCTGGTGAGGACATCACATCGAAATCGCAGTCAGACTCGCCAGCTGCAAAGAGCACCAGGACAAGTGTCACACGGAATTTTGGCTCACCAACGACTGCGCCCGGTCTCAACCATCTTCCTCCTAACTCAAATCAACGATCTTCAAGACAATTCATCAACGCCATGGAGACTAATGGAAGCGCTTCCAAAGATGAACGTCCTTCGAAACGTGTCAAGCGTTCGATGAGTGTGTCCAGTGACTCATCTCTTTCATCGTTGGATTCTGCCGTCGAAGTTTTTGCTCCTACCTTAGAATCAGCTCTACCTAACACTCTTAATCATCCTCCTGCCAGAAAGATAACGCAACCCAAGGCTCAACCTTCTATGGGACCGAGGCTGGGATCGTTCTCGACACGGCCTTCAGATCCATCAACTAGAAGGCCCATCATCTCATCACCAAATCCCACCTTCGTTCCTGCAGCAAAGCCTGCAGTTGATATCACTGAGCAGAGGAAGCAACTGCTCAAAAAGAACTTCAGTGACTTCATATCACGGGACAGTGCGATTCGAACGTCTCCTTCTCCAGCAATTCTAACCCAACCTGCTCCTGTTACCGTGTTGGCCGAGAGAGGACAGGCACGATTGCGCAACGGTACTGGCCTCAGGAGTAGGAAAGATGAGTACGAAGCTCTTGACTCACCGACATCCTCGAATTATGGCGAGCTTCTCCTCCCACCGCCACCTGGAGCTGGTCGAGGAGAAACGCCGAATCAGCTGGGTCGGCCTCGGAAAGAAGTCAAGAAAGCTGCACGCATTAAGATGTCGTAAGTAACGATTTCTTTGCGCATGATTTTTCGTTCCGCATCATGGTTTTGGTTTGGCATTGTTTCGACGGTGGAAATGTGTAGGTTGTTGTGGAACTTTATCATCGTCCTTGTTCCTATTGTCGCTTCGTGTTTCGTGGGACCCAGCCACCTCTTTCGACTTTCCACTTTCCACACCGAAAGAAAATATTTCTGTACATCATTCTCTTCCTCTCCGCTACATCTTTTCGTTTTTACCTTATTGTCAACATCTTTCATTCTATTGCGCTGGCCGCTATTCTCTTGATACCCCCTTCAACGAACTATATCTTCTTTGTCCTTCTCTTTCAGAATACGCAGGTCGTTCTCAGCATACAGCATGGCTCGACCTATTCGCAAGCGCACGCCAACCGAAAAAGCATCAAAAACTAAAGCTCCCAGCAGTCCCATGAAGAAGCAGCGAGGCGTCACCGCTGGCATCGCTCGTGGAGCAGAGACAGAGAACAGCGCAATCGGCTACGGACGCAACGACGATAATCAAGATGTAAGCCAAAATCTTCCCCACTTGATTGCACTCAATCACCCCATTCATTGTACGCGCACTTTTGGCAGCCCTATGTTGCGGTCCATCAATCCTCCACTATTGATACCAATCTCTGAGCGAATCATGGCTCTATCGCTAACCTTGATGTCCAGCAGGGCAATTCCGATACCTGTACCGCATGCAGTGGCGAGGGCCAATTACTTTGTTGCGATGGTTGCTGGCGCGCTTTCCACTTCACTTGCATTGATCCTCCTATGAATCAGAACAAGCCTCCACAAGGTGAATGGTTCTGTCAGAAATGCCAGGAAGCTCGTGCTGCGAAGCCAAGGCCAGATCGTGGCGTCTTTGCCGAACTTCTTGTCAACCTCAACGCGAAGAATGTGATCTCTTTCAACCTTCCCAATCAAATCAGAGACTATTTTGAAGGTGTCAAGATCGGTGAAGAGGGCGAATACGAGGACGTTTGGAACGCCAAAGCCAACAACAAGTAAGCTCAGCTTCTCCAAGCATTAGCAAACGCCAGCTAACCATGACTTAGGACACGATCGGGCTATGAAGAGCTTCCCAACAATTTCAAGCTCAAGGATAACAAGAATGATACAGTCTTGTGCTATCGTTGCGGCAAGTCCACTGGGGAAAAGCGCGAGATTATTCCCTGTGACTTTTGCAACCTATTATGGCACCTGGATTGCCTGGACCCACCGCTAGCCACTGCTCCGAAACGTAATGGCAATAACGGTAAAACCAAATACACCTGGATGTGTCCCAATCACGTCGAGGGTGTGCTGGCCAACCTTAAGACCAACGCGCAAGTCACGACTTCGAATCAGGCGCAGCCAGCCACTGGCCGTACCTACAAGGTCCGTCGTCCGAAGAACGCTAGTATTGTCGACATCGGTTTGCGTCGTGGTTTCAAAAACAATGGCCTCATTGAGATTGAAAATGAGCCCAGCGATGACGAGAGTGACAATGAGAAGACCTATCCTACAGGCGTCATCTATCGCGTTCCCGAAAAAGGCCTGAAGCTCGATTTCATTGATCGTGTTAAGCGGTAAGCTTGCCCAGGCTCTTTCATACTCGTGTACTAATAGCCATCTCAGTGTCAATGCCGAAGAGGCCCAGGCTAGAGGGGTGAGCTCTACTGTCCTATTTCCGTCTGCAAAGCGTCGACGCCTAGCCAGTGGCCGTCCTTCCATTGCAATCGCTGCCACGAACAACACTGTCTCTCCTGCCTCCGCCACCTCCGTCACTCCTACCACCAATGGTGACAATGTTCGGCAAGACGATTTTAATAGACGTTCTTTCTCCGAGCGCAAAACCGCCTTGAACCTTGCACAAATGGCCGAGTCCGATTCTGCTATGAATTCGGACCATGTCAGCAATCTCATTGCGACACTCACCGTAAGGAGTTGACTTTGGATCCTTCGTTCCAAGTATTCGCTAACAGAATTTAGGCTGAGGCTCCTGCTGAGGTCGAGAAACTCTTCAGATCCGAAGACGCGACACTTACGGCTGCTCCTGCCCATACAACAGATGCGCCTCCTAACGTTGTGAGCGAGGAAGAAAAGAAGGAGCTGGAGGCACTAATGGCCCTCATTCGTAGACGCCTTGATGGTGGGAAGGGAGTAAAGGCATGAGCATCTCCTCCGATTCTGACAATATGGAAACTCGATGTGGCAGACTTGCCTACTGATGGGGAGCGACCCCCATCAACATTGGTTTCTTCGGCTTCAGAAAGACTTGCATGGTCGAGAGCGACAGGCGTTTCACTTTGTTTTGGGTAGCAACATGCCTGTAACGCATGCATTAGCCCAATAACAATTCAGTGCAGCAGCATATCCGGGCGTTTCGTGGCTGTAGAGGCAGCCATTTACCGATCTAGGTAGCTTATCTAGAAGCAAATTAAACATTGAGAAACAGCTTGCATTACTTCTTCCATATCGAAGCTCTCAGACTCAATCCTAGCATTGAGAATAGCACAGTCATGGCATTTGTGACAGCTAACGCCAAGCTAGGGTATGCTACATGAGATGATGCTCAAAGTAAGCAATAGCAACAGCTCCCATACATATCCATCGTCCGTTTTATCCATCTGTAGTGCAAGCTGAATATCCACACGAAACGCCAGGCTACCGTGATTACAGGTATGAACATCGCTCATATCCTCTCAACACTGCTCGTCCTTCTGTCGTTGCTCATCGTTTCCTGCTGGCCTTCTTCCCACCCTTACCAGCACCAGCACTAGCAGCCTTCTTGGCGTTGGGAGAAGGCTTCGGCGTCGGTTCTGGCTCTGGCTCTGGCTCTGGCGTCTCCTCCTTCTCCTCAACGTCTTCCTCCTCGTCTTCTTCCTCCTGTAGATCCCGATCCCCATCCACCTCATCATCCTCACCAATAACATCTCCGTCCCCATTAACGACCTCCCCCCCTTCGTACTTCCAGGCCGCAACCCCCTCCACCATCTCCTCGTCGTCTTCTTCGTCATCCCTTTCGGCATATTTGCCTCCAGAGGCATGGACACGGCCGCTCTTTCGCCTCTCGCTTGAGGTCACTTCACCATCTTCACTCCTTCGCTTTGTCTTCTTTGGCGTCTTAGTGGCTTTGATTTTCTTCTCTTTAGGCGGTCCCTTGCGTATTGGCAACTGTTTGGCTCGCTTTGGTACTCTCTCGTCACCATTCTCGTGAGCTTCACTTCTCCGCTTTTTACCCTGGGGACGTGCGTTGCGCATGCTCGTTCGCACCAAGCCTTCAACGCCCTCTTCGACGCCTTCGGGGAGATAATTCTTCTCTGCGATTTGCTGCGCTTCTTCGTGGTCTCGGACTTCTGTGAAGAGGCTTGTGGGCAGACGGACTTTGCCGGGCATTGTCTGGATGCTCCAATTGTGTGCATCTTCGAATTTACGAATGGTAAGTTGGGCTAGATCGCTGAGGTGGTAGAGGTTGTCATCGTATGTTGGTGAAGGGGTGATGGCGTCGCGCATTTGTTTGACGCGCTGGGCGATGTTGAAGATTAGGGAGAGGTTGTCTTCCGTGGCCACTGATTGGAGGTAGAAGACAATGTAGCGTGCGAAATCTACAAGATCTGCGGCCGTCGCGTCGTAATCGGGGTGATGGGCTAGTAAGGAGAGAAGGCGTGCGAAGACGGATTCCATGACCATGTTTGCATTGGATGTAGGTTGCTGGGTCTTGAGTTCTAAGAAGAAATTTGCACGGCTGCGGATCCAAGTTGCGGTCTCGGATTTTAGGGCGGTATTTGGCTCGAAAGCAAGAAGGAAGGGAATGGTGAAAAAGCGTTGAGGCAGCTTTTGGCGGCCGAGATATTTCTTAAGCCTCTGAAAATATGAGGACCTAACAGGGAGGAGCGGGTCAAACGCCACTAGAGCGAGAGCATTGAAAGCAGTAGGTGTCAGGAGGGCGTCGGTATGTTTCTTAAGGCAGACTTTCAGGAAAAGGCGAGTGGCTAGGAGGCGTAGGCGAGGTTTGTGGGTAGCTGGGGTGCTCTTGGATGGTGAACATTCGCCATGATTAGAGACGAGATTCGAGAGGACTTTGTAGACTGGGTCCGCAAACTCAGACAAGGTATCCGGCTCAGAATGAGAGCGTATTCGGTTGACGAGGATCTTGAGAGCCCAGCACTTGGCTTCACATTCTTCGTCGATGGAGGTAGACCATGAGTATTCCACCAAGGGATCTTCGGACAATGTGGATGGAGTGCGAACCTGGAGCAGAATATCCTGAATTGCAATGTCACTTACGGCATCGCCTTCTTGATTGACCTGATCGGGAGAAAGGAGCATAAGTTGAGAGAGAGTCGCGAGCCGCGAAAGAAAACCCTCTCCACCATACTCGAAGCCTTTGACACATTTGCCCACAAGCTCTCTGGCTAGCATCTCCTTCTTCTCAGACGCCGTCATTATGATCGTGACTGCATGCTTCGCTGCTTCTGCTGGTGTACCGTACAGTGCGAAATTCGTCATTGCTTGCACGAATTTCCGGTCTTGAGGTATCTCTTTGGCATATTTAGATGCGAATGAGGCACAAGCTTTTAGATTATCCACCGCTCCAGGGTCATTAGATTTCTTCTCATTTGGTGCCTCATCTTGCAACGACATGCAAATCTCTTGGATGTGAGCTTTCAAAACTTCTGGCATGCGAGTAGAAATATCTCGGAGCAGCTCATGTGCTGTTCCGGCTAAAGACTTCTCATCCGTCCTTGAGTACTCCATGATCGCGGGTACATGGCTCTTGTTGTAGACAAAGATACTGACTCGGTATAAGAGCGGAGTTAAGACGTTCAGAAGATCCTGCGGAGCAGTGGCCGATTGCTCAATTCGCTTGGTTAATTCTTTCTGTTTGCGCGTCTGGTTAGTCGTTGCTTTCATGTAGACAGAACAATACTCACAATAGCCTTGACAACGGTCCTATAGTCGCTCTCAGGTGCCATGCAGAAGCGAATCAGCTGGTAGCACCGTCGGTCGTGCAATTTGGCAAACTTCCACAGGCACTCGGTTACCTTCGTCGGGTCTGGGAGCTGTTTGACGAATTCATTTATGAGTCGTGCCATGTGTTCCTTGATTGGTTTTTCGTTTGCTTCCATGACTCCACCCTACACAACGGTTAGCCCAAATCCTTTGAAGTCCGTAGAGCAAACTCACGTTGTAGTCTTCACAGCGCTGTAGATACGCGGTCATGATTTTCGCTAAAATGAGCTGCCGCTGTTGAAAGACGAAAAAGACCTTTTTCGCCCGCTCATCGAGGTCTCTGACTAATAAAAGAATTCGTTCTGTCCTTATCTTGTCAGGGTCAACATTATCTGTTGCAACATCTCCATTCATCTGACTCTCTTTGGCCTTTTGCGAATTGCCATTGCTAAGCTTTGCACTTTTTGCCTTGATTGGAGGATAGCTGAGTGGCAGTAGCTGCTCATACAAGACGTAATCAAGCAATACGCTGATCTCCGGTTCATTTGTATAAAAGGTGTCCAGAATCTTTGAGGGTGCAGCGCCAATTGCTGCAACGAGTTGAGCATCGCCTGCAGCTATCTCGCCTGCTGCGACACCCCATAGACGCGCCAGGACTCGCATCGCTTCCACACGCACATGGTGCTTCTTATCACGCACTCTCTCAGCAAGGTTGGCAAGCACGGATCCTGAATCATCTAAACCACCGGCAGATCCAAGTTTGAAGACAACGTCTCGAAAGCTGAAGCTACCCACAACCTTTACCGCTGCGACTCTGACCCGTTCGTCAGCGTCTCCTAACATCCTAGCAAGATCCATAATAAGACGCTCCTCCTCTTGTTGGCCCAGGCCGACGCCACCAGCCGAAGTCATTAGTACTCGCCCTATACCGGTAGTCCATGCTGACCGAATTATAGGCGACTTGTCGTGACATCTGCCGAGGAAGCTAGCGTACTCCTGTGGGTGTACTTGAGGAAAAGGTTGTGGTGAAGACGGTTTCGTGAGGACGTTCTGATTGTTCGCCAAGTCTGTCCTGTCAGACAGAGAGATTGGAGGGTATACAGCAGGATCCAGAGTTGGTGGTGGTGGCAGTCCTGCTGCTCCTATGCCCGATATGATGTCTCCAAACGTCTCCGTAGCCAGGGACCGCAGATGGACATTCTCAGCGGAAAGCTCGGCCTCCAATTGCGGTATTACATTCTGAAGTACTGCTGGACAGGCTCGCCACAATTCTCGAAGTAACTGATGGACCTTTTTGAGCTCTTTGAGGTCCTCCTCTGTAGGTCCACCAGCTATCTCCATGTCAGAATCATCCATATCATCGCTGGCTCTCCGATGTGATGCCTTTTTGCTGGAATCTTTCGCATTTGAGGATGATGACGCATCCACTATCACATCGTTGAAGTACTGGCTTATGTACCGCGCCATCTTCTCCGGGCAGGTGTTGCAAATTGTTTTTGCCATGTTGTATGCTGGAGGCAGCTCTTTCAGAACCAGAGTAGATTGCCTTTCGTCGACTGCAGCAGCCTTCTTCTCTTTCTTCCCAGTGAACCCACTCAACGCACGGGGATCTGTCCGAAGAAATTGCGCGACAACCACGTCGACGACTTCTGAAGGTAATGTGACCGACTCATCTACCATCGTCACGAGGACCGAAGTCATATTGAACTCTACATTTTTGCCCAATTGTTCTCCAGTAGATGACTTAGTAGAGCCAGCTAGGATATCAAAAAAGGAAGTGAAGAGGTGGATCATTAATGGCTCCGAGGATGGAATGTCCGTGAGGAGGACAATGCTCTTGACCTGCGCTAGGGAATTGAGCACGTATAAATGCTGCTGGTTGTAGGTGTTCGAGGGATCTGACACAGCTGGGAGAATGACAGTAATAAGCATGTTAAATATATCCTATGGAGCCATTAGCAACCGGCGCCCCTTTCGTGCCCCTTCTTAGTGAGGACCGACTTTCAATTGCTGCCCAGTATATGGGGCATCTGGCGCGCATAGCCTCAGGATATCCACCAAGCAACATGCTGTCCAGGCCTTCACACCCTTGTCCTTGTGCGCTAGAAGATTGTGGCTCGCCAGCTCTTTCGCAACTGCAGTAAATGAGTCCCGGTCCTCCTCTTCCTGTTCCATCGCCCTCATTTCTTTTGACAGATTCTGTAATCTTCGCAAGAGATCGGCAATGGCGATGGGCTTTCCAGCGCGCCATGAGAGAGGCTCATTGAATTGTAGACCTCCCATTTCGTGTTCTGGTTCGTCCAACTCCATGGTGGTTGTTCTTGTGGGCATCGTGAAATGGGAGCGCCCTTTTGCTGCGTTGTCTCCGTGTATTGTGTTACATGTTCAACCTTTGAGACATCTCGGATCCGGACTCTATCCACACTATTCATAGGAAGCGCTGTGAATAATTTCCGTTTTAGTCATGCATCGCGGTCGCGTACTCGAGTGACTGGGTCGCGTTTCTTTGTAATTTATCGAGCACGCTAATATAGAATAGCGTACCGTAAGTGAAAGCCCCACAATTTCCAAACCTCTCGGTCTCGATGTCAATAGACAAATTTCAGCAGCTGGACAAGTAGAAGGTAGAAGAGGAAGCTTCACTTTTCGACTTTAGTATCAATTAGTTGCTTCTTGAAATATGTTCAGGTTGCTCCTTGCCCTTTCCGCTCTTTCTCCATATGCCATATCCTCATCTTTCCATGATAACCCTGAGCAAGATCCATTGCCCCCGGATAGTGCAGAACAACTTCATAGAAAATGGGATTTCGAGGTACATTTGCTCTGAAATCTTCAATGAAACATTTACTCTCTACATTTTTCGGGCTATGATTGATGGTGGAACACATAGTGGGGCTTCTCTGGCATCTCAACCTTTGCACATCTGAAGCATGTCAAATGCTTGAGTGATAGGGACACAGCATTGTAAGGCCACCCTATTGAATTATCTGATCCTATGAAGTATCCGTGATATATAAGGGCAACAGCTGAGTCTGTGGGAATATAGTGATGTTGGTATCATCGGAGCACCATTTGACACTGCGGTCAGCTATCGACCTGGTGTGTACTATGTTTTTTTACCGTCATTTCAAGCGGCTCCCTTTTAGTATTTTTAATTCAAATGTTCGATTTGTTACTGCGTGGCACCCGCAAGAGAAGCCTATTGCCTATGTATGTCCAATTTATTTCAGTACCGGCTTTCCCAAGCATAGACTGGTCCTGGTTGTTGAGTGGCTTCCTCTTCTCCGGCAGCCTGTGTAGTTACCGGATTCTTCTCTTCCCTGACTGATTCAAATAGGGGCTCGCTTCGGGCCTCGAGCTATCCGTGCGGCCTCTGCTCGCCAAACATCTTTCCGAGGCTTCAACCCTCGCCGTGGACTAAACCCCTTCAGCGCCCCGTACACGATTCTTGACTGCGGCGATATCCCTATAACCCCTTTCGACAATGCTCTCGCCCTTCACCAAATGACTTCAGCATTCCTCGAACTCGGATCACGCTCCCCAGCTCTTGTCCACTCAACAAACCTAAAGCCAAAGTTACTCACCCTAGGCGGAGACCACAGCGTAGCGCTCCCAGCCTTGAGAGCATTAAACAAGATCTATGGCGGCCCAATAGCAGTTCTACACTTCGACGCGCATCTGGATACATGGCACCCAGCTAAATACCCGTCGGCGTGGCCTTCCGCACAGAGTGACTTCACGCATGGAAGCATGTTCTGGATCGCCTCCAATGAAGGTCTGATCATCAATGGCTCGTCTGCGCATGCTGGCCTGCGGAGCCGACTCTTAAGCTGGGACGACTATGAGGATGATGAGCGTCAGGGCTTTTTGCGAATCTCTGCGGATGACATTGACGAAATAGGAACGGCCGGGGTTGTGAAGGCAATTTTGGAGAGAATTGGGACAGAGCTCCCAGTCTATTTGAGTCTCGATATTGATGTGCTGGATCCTGGTTTGGTCAGTACGAGTACACACCGCGAGATCTGCTTCGATCGATCGGCAAATTTTCGTGCAACCGGTTCGGTAACTGACTTGAATGAGTAGTGTCCTGGCACAGGAACTCCTGAAGCTGGTGGTTGGACGAGTCGAGAGGTTATCAGAATTCTCCGCGGTCTGGAAAGCTTGAATGTCGTGGGTGCTGATATTGTCGAGGTGGCTCCAGCATATGATGGCAGAGGAGAGCAGACAGCGCTGGTAGCGGCGCAGGTGGGATATGAGATTCTGACAAGCATGGTTGGAAGAGGTATGGCTGAGATGGACAAGGTGAAGGAAAGGAATAATAGGGATGAATTATAAGTTGCTTCGAATGGACCTTCTAGGTGCTCCAACGAAAGAACGACCTTAATCTTCGTCGCTGCAAAAAACTTTGATGCAAATTGTCCTCATATTGAACAGCAATTCGGGCATTCAAGCTAATTCTAGAGCTGCCAAATATCCCATCGCGGTTCTCTCGAAGCGTTGATAGACCGGGATTTTGCTCCTCTGCACCTATGTGCTGATATCCCCTGGCTCTGTAGCGCGGGCGACTACCACTTATTCGGACACCAAGCGAGCCGCTCTCAAGCACGAGGTCACTGTTCCACTGTCGGTGCTTGCGCTTCTGCTGCCGTTAATTGTTGTCGCTACTAACGTCGACACCGCTGTGCAGCGCGGCTCAGCTGTCGCTCACCTATGGACCCCATAACCGCGATTTGGGTTTCCATTCCTTCTCATGAGGCCAGAGCATGATAATTCTGTGCTTTTATTTCTGGGCATTTTGGTAGTGAGGTTAGCTGCTATGGTTACATCTCGTCAAGGACGGTATATTCCTTGGGAGTTTACAGCATGGCTTCCCAGTCCCTTACAGTATCTTCGTTACTCCTCTTCAGCATTTCCACATTCTTGGGCCCAGGTCCTTTATATCTCCCAACTCAGATCCTATCACCTTTGAACATCTCGTCTCCATTCTCTGTTTCGACTCATCTTAACGTATCAGCTATATCAGATATCGATCTGATGCCCTGGGCGGCAATAGAGACGAACCCCAATGCACAGGCGCGCGATACGGCGAGTTTTTTAACACAGCCGCACTGAAGTTTGGAACAGTATCCCCAACGACAGCCAAAATTACGTTAGCTTTGGTGCTCGCTCTGTAGGCCAATTCGAAGTCCCACTTCACCATCGCTTTCTGAGCTGTAAGTTGCGCACTCTCACTGGCACCGTTTGTATGTAGGTCATACTCATATTGTGGGTATTAGCCGGAGGTGTGTGTACCATCCACCTATTGATTAAGCAAGGTGCACGAGTGGAAGAAGCAGCCTGGGCGGAAATCAAGACAGCAACGAAAAGGACTCTCGACAACTGCGTCACGAGTCCTGGGCGAATACCAATGGGAGGCCGTATTGGAGAAATTGGTCTGTCAGATTCCTACTGCTCTTTTGATTTGTTGGACATTCTCTGAGAAGGGTTTGAAGCCAATCGCTCTGTTCCTAGCAACCATTCTGAGTCTATCTGACATCCAGTCTCACGATTTTCCCATTCAGGCAAGGGTAACATCCTAACCGTTACGCTTAGGGAGTACAATTCAAACGTAACATGCTCCACCTACCCGCCCTATGTGGACCAAGGACGTTGCATGAATATATTGGACACTTTTCCTGTAGCGGGGAGTAGGATAAGGTTTGTTCAAGAAGGAAGGGGAGGCACTGGAGTTATGCAACTGTGTGCAGATCCCAGGAATGGGAAAGAAATTTAACGAATGTTCCGCTGACACACTCCGTTGTGTCCCATGCAACGATCTGAGAACTCTGATAGCTTCGAATGTCTGTCAAGCGACTGTCGATCTTTTGGAGACGGAGGGCGAGACGTGTGATTGGTATGATCTTTGGACTGGGGTTGTGGCGGTGAATAGAATGGTTCATCTCCTTTTGAAGATTTTCATTTCCGCTTCTGTACAGCTCGGAAATCCTTTGGAATGCAGAAAGGTTGACTTCAAAATGGTGTAGTGCGTGCAGAATGGTCATGCGGGCATGTCTAGATGCTGATGTGATGCAGGACTGGAGGGTGGATTGACTGTTGCATTGAGTCCGCCATCCACTTTCCTGTAAATTAGTAGGTTTTTTGCATCCCCACAGAAATGCTCCAGACCGCAGTCATGAGATCTGCAACCTGGATATCGTGTAGGATTCCTTTCGGACGGAAGCATAAAACTTATAACTCTTCCCCTTATACTATATTCAACTCAACCACTACCAGCAACAGCCAATATTATAGACTAGGTGAAATGATAAGGACGATCAACCATGCATTGGTACCCGCGTCCGAAACAGCCACTTTTGTTGCGGCACCAAGCCTGGCAAGAAAGGTCTACGACGCGACTGTAAGCTTCCGGCAATTTTCTTCTACACTTAAGGAGATCAAAACATTATATCGCTGTGTCTTGGAAGAAGGTATATCGATATTTCTCATGACAAAACCCTGGTATCAAGACGCTTTTGAGGCGTTTGTAGGCTCGGTCTTCCTCTCTTCCCTTTCAAAGCCTTGTCAAAGGAAGTAATGAGACTGTGCCGAAAGCCTTCCAATTCTAGGTTTTCCTGTTGGTGTGGCAAACAAGAAGGGTAAGAAGCCCGAGCACAGACGGACGGGACAATTGAAGGTGTAATGCTCCGGTTTTGCAAGCTTTAACAGAATGCGCAGGGACGCTATGTATGTCTAGACTTCAGGAGCTACTTCAAGAGCTCATCAATGCATACAGCGGCGTGTCTTTCAGATAGGTCCTTGGCGCATGTAGTGATATAATACTTTGAGATGTGCTCTTTTTTCCAAAATGGAAATGACCATCGTAGATTTCATCCTGGAATTCGCTTCGGAAAAGACTGCTGGCGATATCCGCAACTGCTTACTCCTCCGTACAACCTTCCAGTCCAACCTTGCCCAAAGGCAGTAGAGCATAATAGTCGATAGTGCTTAACAAAGAGAAAGAGAAAAAAGATTGAGAGGTCCAACCGGGATCTCGCGAAAGCCATGAAGAAAGAAGACTTGTACCTAGACCATTGGAACCTCAATTTGATAGGGCTGGACATAAATAGCTAGAAGGATTCACCCCTCAACCGGCCACACCCCTCAGTCGGCCACTCTACTATAACTCCGCAAACAGCGGTTTTGATATCAGGACTCCGCATACAAAGTTGTAGCAATAACCAATTGCTATGATTTTCGTACCAGAATATTTGTTCATACTTGTGTAGTTCGTAAATTATAGTGATTAATCGCCTACCCCCTAAGAGATCCCTAGAGTTAGAGCCCGGAGTAAGAAAACCAAGGATTCCTGGGTACCTAGCCCTACAGGGTGGCCGACCGAGGGGTGTGGCCGGTTGAGGGGTGAATCCTTCTATATATTTCTTCAAAATGTACATATAATTTTTGGTCAAATCCTAAAATTAGAGCGCGCCGCAGATCACCCGGTCTTGATTACTTTGTACTTAGCCAACAGGTGACAGTAACACAAAGACGTAAAATTTCATCGATCCTATCCAAAGACGCCAATTACCTGTTACTATCACGATCGATAAGCAGGAATCCCTATCACTTTCGGTCTCAATGTACCTTCTAATCTTCCAGCTCCACTCGGAAACGTTAGGCACATGAGCGCTCGACTTGCCTCACCGGTGAGCAAGAATGGCCACACTATATCGGGAGAGGATGGCGAGGATGAATGCCTCGCAGAGCTCAACAACTTCCTATCGATCCTCGCCACCATCTTCCCGCGTGTCCTCCCAGAGGTCTTCCGTGAGATGCTCAAAACCTTCGATGGGGAAAGCCAATTGCAGATAGTTGCCGAACAGCTCCTAAAGCACCAAAATGCATGGGTCAAAGGTCGTTGGCGAACAGCTCCTACGGAGGCTAAAGTCGAGGCAAACAGGCCGGCAGGTAGCGAGCTGCTGGTTGCCGCCGAGGATGAATTTAGAAGAGCTAGCTACAAATGGGCTACGAGATCTATGCTATTCGAGGAATTTAAATTTCTGAGCAGGAGCAGAATCGAGGGTGTGCTGGCGGAGGAGAATTTCTACTACTCCCGTGCCAGGCCTACGCTGCAGAAGCTGGCTAACAAGAGCTGGAGGAGCAGCATTAATGCTTTCTTCTCAAAATGGCGGAAGCCGGTTGACGTTTCCTCGACATCTCATTATATGATGATGTGGCTAAGGACTGAGGGAGAAGACTCGAAGACTGTACCAGTTTTGAGGGAGACAGGCGATGCTGAGCTGGACCTCGAGCTACATCGAAATGTTCTTTACCCGTTCCTGGAAAAATTGGAGCTGGAGCAGGAAGCCAAAGATTGGGAAAAAGCTGTAATCCTGAATGAGACCGAAGCCAAGGATGCGAAAGCTCTTTACGAGTGCGAATGCTGTTTCTCAGATACCACTTTTGAGCAAATGGCAATTTGTACCACTGGCGGCCACGTTATATGCTTCCGGTGCATCTGGCATGCTGTCAGCGAAGCTCTCTTCGGCCAAAGCTGGAACCGAAACATCGACCATGTTCGAGGTCAGATCAAATGCCTTGCCCCAACGACCGAAGCTAGCTGCGATGGCTGTATTCCGCACAGTATTGCTCAACGCGCTATCGTCCAGTCCAAAGGGGGTAAGGAAGCTTTAAGCAAGCTGGAATCACGCTTCGCTGAGGAGTCTCTGCTCAAAGCCTGTCTACCGCTTGTTCGTTGCCCTTTTTGTACCTACGCTGAGATCGACGAACTCTACTTTCCACCATCTACGGTTCGATACAAGATCAACACCAAACATCCCCAAAGGACGCTGGTCTTGCTTCTGCTGATAGTCAACTTTCTTCCTGTGCTGTTTCTTTACACTCTCCTCTGCCACTTCTGTTTACTTGGCGAGCTTCCACCACTCAGAAAAATCTACTCAAAGTCCCTCACCCGCCTCACCCGTTCCCACCATCTCTCCCCCCGCTTCCAATGCCTCTCCACTCACTGCGCCCTCCCCTCCTGCACCCTCTGCTCCAAACCCTGGCACGACCCACACACCTGCCACGAGTCCGCCACGCTCTCCCTGCGCACAACAATCGAAGCCGCCCGCACCACCGCCCTCAAACGCACCTGTCCCCGCTGCGGCCTTGGCTTCATCAAAGACAGCGGCTGCAACAAACTCACCTGCGTCTGCGGCTACGCTATGTGCTACATCTGCCGCCAGGGACTGGGAAAGAGTGAGGGCGGAGAGGGGTATAGGCATTTCTGTCAGCATTTTCGACCGGTGGGGGGGAAGTGTGGCGAGTGTGAGCGGTGTGATTTGTATAGGGACGAGGACGAGGAAGGAGTGGTTAGGAGGGCGGGGTTGCTGGCGGAGAAGGAGTGGAGGGAGAGGGAGGGGATGATGGGGGTCGAGGG
>JAABUS010001604.1_pt1 | contig 47994 bp, 40 predicted proteins | sample 5560161 | NCBI WGS metagenome assembly JAABUS01 (sample SAMN10711885, study PRJNA513376) | rock metagenome | isolation source: Antarctica rocks | place: Antarctica: Victoria Land, Trio Nunatak nord | collected 2016-01-04 | reverse complement strand
TTTAGCCTTGCAAGTTCTTCGGAACTGATTTCTAATTTTGTAAGCATCTTTTGGAAGTGGTATTTCAAAGGTGCTTACTTTTTTTAGTTTAATCAACATTGCACAATCTTAAAAGGCGGAAAGTATACAATAGTTTCCCAAATTGCTTTTCCTCAATCTTTCTAATTGACCTTTTAGTCTCTTTCTTCCCCCTGCGAGTTTCGAGTTAAGGGGGTTAAATTCTCGTTTGTATTACAAACAGACATTTAACCAAGTGTCAGGCACTTTAAAGAAACCTCCTCCTATCATCAGCGGTAAAATGATTTTTTAACTTAAAAAACACCAGGAAAACTTAATTTTTAAAGATGTCTTCTTAACTTAAATCTCTGTTTGTGTTGCTTGTTTTCGTGAACCAGGTAATCATTTAAGTCCTTGTAATTTTTGTATAAACCGCTTTTATCAGTGTATTTGATATCCCGTTCCAATGTATTTTATGTGTTCTTTACACCTTTAAAGTCCTTGTCTAAATACAGATTAATCTTCTCATTTTGTTCCATTAATTGGCGGCTCTTTTCCAAGAAATTAAAGAGTGTTTAGAAGAAGAAAATTTGTCAGCGGAGCAGTACTGTTTTGATAAATAGCTTGGTAATAAAGGAAGCTGAAAAATCCTTGAAGGCTGCAATTTCTTAATCCTCTGAACAACAAATTTGTGTCAAATCTTTTCGAAAACTGCTGCCTTTAAAATGCTAATTCCTAATTCAAATTCTCCCGATTTCTTTTCGAATCTTATAGCAGAATATCTCTTATCACGCAGCTCAAAATCAACTTCTTTAAAAAACTTATAAGCAATCTTTAAAAGTATTTTTCTGGCGTTAAGATAGCCGCAATGGCAGGATTTGTGAGAGGTTTTGCGGCTATCACTTTTATCTTTGGTTCAAGTGCCTCTTGTTGGTTTTGTGTGTTTGTCAGAGGCTGTTGAACTGTTAGTTTTTTCCGGTGAAAAGAAAAATATTTTAATAGTTTTTGGATAAATTCAGGTCTTTCTCCCGAAGCTAAACACCTGCTTATCTTCTTATAATAGGTTGTGCCTATACGAACATAATCCATAAAAAAAGTATTAACTGGTAACAAAATAATTATGTGGTTTTACTGCTTCTGGTTAAATAAGCAAGTATTTCCTGTTTACTGAAAAACACTCTTGACCCTACGTAATGCTTTTTATAATAGCCGTTGGCTACATGACTGTCAACTGTAGGCTTTGATACCTTTAGCAGTTTACACACCTCGTACTTTTTAAGGTAAACATCATTATCTTCTTTCTTAAGCATGGAAAGTTCCTGCTTAATAGTTTGTTGAATACACTCCCTGAGCTGTCCGTAAAAATGCTCGGGAGTATCACTGAATAAAATGGAGGCAGACATATTTTTGATTTTAGAAAGCAAATCTGCCAACTAAATCAAGAGAAATAAAAGGAAGGTATACCTTTTAAAAAGGCAGGGTATACCTTTTTTTAATCAAATATAAAGTTATTGAGGGGAAAGAGATTTTACAGGGGTCTTCTAACCTTTCTTTTCAGCATGTTCTTTAAGAATATTTTCTGCGAAAGCAGAAACATCCGTTCCGAATATTTCAGGATTACCAGCAATTTGTTCTATTTGCGGCATTAATTGTCCTTTAGCACCTGTAGTATTTTTACCGTAAAGAATTTTTTTATAAGAAAAGTTTTTCATATCGGCAATCCTTCCCGCTAATTTATTAGCCTTAAATTTTGCAGTGATAAATTCTTTCAATACGGTTGTATCACGGATAAGTGTTTCATAATGAATTTCATTATTATTGATCTCTAAAAACATGTGCGTGGCAATAACATAAATCCGTACGGGAATGTCTGCAGCAGGTTCAAATTCTTCCTTACCTGAAGTTTGTTCTTTTTCACCAGGTAAATTATGTATAAGATAACTCACCTTGCTTAAAAATTGTTTTATTTCATCGTTAACTGCAGTTGGTTGTTTCTCAAGCAAGGTTACGAATTCTTGTTTCGCCTCGTTATTTTCCAATACTTTTTTAATGACTGAGAGGGTTAAAAATTTTTTATTTATGGAAGACTCTTTTGCAATGTTATTTTTTATTTCACCAGCAAGATTGTCGAGATATAAAGAAGCAGTAATAGCGGGATGGTCCTTTCTACAAAAGAGAAAGTGATAATATTTAAATTTTATGTAATTATAAAGAGAGGGATGGAAATCATAAAGTAAACCTATTACTGCCCAATTTTTCATCTTAATTATAATATCTCTAATTTTATATTTTTAAAGGTATAAAAAGATAAGAAAGATAAGTAAGATGAGGAAAAATAGAATAAAAGGTGTTTCAGGCAGTTAATAATTAGTTTGAAAAAGGCTGAAATTAATTGGATATCTGCCTTAATAATACCTCCTAATTTGTACCCCAATTCGTACCCCACCAATAAAAAACCTTCATAACTATTTGATTATGAAGGTTTAAAATTTATTAAAGTTGCCCGACAAGGATTCGAACCTCGACAAACAGTACCAAAAACTGTCGTACTACCATTATACTATCGGGCATTCCGTTTTAAATGGAGTGCAAAAATAAGGGTTGCACCTATTTCAGCCAATATTTTTTTAACACCTGCTTTTATGATGAAAGGATAGAACGCGGATTATTAAGATTATTAAGATCGGCACAGAAAAATCATAATAAATCGTAATGATCCTAAAAAGTCTGTAATCCATCACGCTTTATCTTCTTCTTCTTTCAGCCTTTTTACAAATTCTATTGACTCGTCAACATGGTCTGCTAAAAGTGTTATTAATGAGCCTTGCTGTGCATTGTTATAAGCATGCATAATGGCATCTTTCTCACTTAATATTACGGTCACAGAGAGATTTTCGGGCTTGTTTTCATCTATACCTTCTATCAGTAAATTTACGATTTCGTCTGCTGTTCTGCCTCTTAACGAATTGTCTTGCCTGATAATTATTTCATCAAAATTCTGCGAAGCAATTCTTCCTAAATCCCTGATATCATCGTCTCTGCGGTCGCCAGTGCCGGAGATGATAGCAACACGATTGGTGGCATCCATTTTATTTAAAAAGGCACAAAGCAGCGTAAGCCCTGCAGGATTGTGTGCAAAATCCAGCATCAGCTTACATTTTTTGAACTGGAAAAGATTCAGCCGTCCGGGAGTTTGCGTGGGAGAAGGAATGAATGTAAGAATGGCTTGTTTTATGTCTTCGATAGTGATATTGCGGTATAAGTAAGCAGCTAAAACAGCAGGTAAAGTATTCATAATGTTATGTACGGCTTTGCCGCCATAAGTGATAGGAATGTCGCTGACTTTATGAACCCTGATTTTCCAGCTTCCTTTTAAGATAGAAACATAACCGTTTTCATAAACGGACGCATAGCCGCCCTCTTCACAATGCTCTTTGATACGGGGATTATTTTCATCCATGCTAAAAAAAGCGACATTGCAAGTAAGGCCTTTTCTCATGTTGTACACAAGATCGTCATCGGCATTTAATATAGCAAAGCCATGAGGAAAAACAGTCTCAGGAACAACTGCTTTTACTCTTGCCATTTGATCAAGATTTTGAATACCTCCCAACCCGATGTGGTCTGCACTGATATTGGTAACAATAGCAATATCACAGTTCTGAAAGGCGAGGCCTGATTTCAAAATACCTCCTCTTGCACATTCTAATACAGCGAAGTCAACTGTAGGATCTTTCAAAACAAATTGCGCGCTTCGCGGTCCTGTGCAGTCGCCGCGCATCAAAAGATTATTTTGGATATAAACGCCGTCAGAAGTGGTAAACCCAACTTTATAACCAACAGATTTGCATATATGCGCTATCAGCCTTGTAGTAGTAGTTTTACCATTGGTGCCGGTAATAGCAATAATGGGAATACGGCCGCTGCTGCCTTTGGGGAAAAGCATATTGATTACCGGTTCAGATACATTTCTTGGCAGTCCGCCTGTTGGCTCTATGTGCATACGAAAACCCGGTGCAGCGTTCACTTCCAATACAGCTCCGCCGTTTTCGGTTATAGGATTTCTGAGGTCAGGAGCCATAACATCTATACCGCAAATATCAAGGCCTATAATTTTTGAGATTCTTTCTGCCATAAATATATTGTCAGAGTGTACCTCATCCGTCACATCTGTGCTTGTGCCGCCGGTGCTCAGGTTGGCCGTAGGTTTTAATAAAACAAGCTCGTGTTCAGGCACAATGGTATCAAGCGTATAATTGAGATCTGATAACATTTTATGCGTAAAATCATCAACTGTTATTTGTGTCAGCACTTTTTCGTGTCCAAATCCGCGTCGCGGATCTTTGTTAATTTCGTTTATCAGCCAACCGATAGTATGTTCTCCGTCGCCAACTACGCTGGCAGGTGTCCGCAATGCCGCACATATAAACTTGTGATTTATAACCAGCATTCTAAAGTCGTAGCCTGTGATAAAGCGTTCGCAGATAATACTATTACTGTATACCTGCGCTGCAGCCAAAGCTTTCACCGCATGTAACCAATCAGTAATGTTGGTAGTAGCTCCTTTGCCATGGTTGCCATCAACTGGTTTTAAAACGAGAGGATAGCCGATATCGTTTATTGCTTCGCGCAATTCTTCTTCATCTCTTACAATTGTACCTGTCGGCACAGGTATTTCGGCACCGCTTAATAAATTTTTCGTTTCTTCTTTGTCACCGGCAATGTCAACTGCTATGTTTGAGGTGGTGCTGGCAATCGTTGCCCGAATTCTTTTTTGATGCACACCATATCCCAACTGAACCAAACTCTGCTTGTTCAGGCGTATAAAAGGGATGCCACGATTGACAGCTTCGTTTACTATACTGCCGGTTGACGGGCCTAAACGGGTATCTTCACGTATTTCGCGAAGGGTTTGAATATCTGCTTCAAGATCATATTCTATGTTGTCTCTGAGTGCCTCTGCAATTTTTACTGCTGCTTTTGCGGCATATACGCCTGCATCTTCTTCCATGTAACTGAACACTACAAAATATTCACCTTCTTTGCCCGTGCCCCTGGTACGGCCAAAGCCCGTATCCATACTTGCAAGAGTTTGTAATTCGAGTGCAATATGTTCGATTACGTGACCCATCCAGGTGCCTTCAGCCACTCTTTTAAAAAAACCGCCCGGCGCACCTTCACTGCAGCGGTGCGAAAACATGCCTGGAAATAATTTTTCAAGTCTTTCTCCAAAACCGGGAATTGAATTAGTAGGCCGCTGTTCCATTTCCTGCAGATCGAGCCGCATCTGTATTAATTTATTCCGGCGTATACTCCAATAGTTTGGACCGCGCAATACTTTAATTTCTACTATTTTCATATATTTTGAAGTAACAGTTTGTAGATGTTGGTTGCTTGAGCGAAAGGTATTTGTTTTATAACATTTATCACACAAATTAATAAAAACTATTACTTTTATAAAAAGATATATTTTTTTACGCATTCAGGTGCTTTGCTTAAATTAAAGCAGAAGTATTTTTCTAATACAGAAAATATCGGGTAAAATAGCAGTTATATTTATATTTAAAATATAACTTATTCGTGCAGTTTCTTTTAATAATCCATAATTATGTGAAAAACTAACTTTTTTTAAAAAGTTAAATGTAAAGGTTCTATATTTAATTAATTCCTTCTGCCGTTAGTAAAGTATATGAAAGATTGCATTTATATGATGGGTTAAAATAGCAAACAATGTTGGAAATAAAAGGAAAGCTGATTGCAATTGGTGGTGCAGAAGACAAGGGTACAGAAGCGGAAAAACTTCTTGCTATACACCATAATTTAAATTTTTTTGGGTTAGGTATTCTTCGCAGGATAGTTGAAGAGGCAGGAGGAACTATGGCCAGGATAGAAGTAATAACCACCGCTTCAATGATTCCTTTTGAGGTAGGAAACAATTATCTCGAGGCTTTTGGAAGAATTGGATGTACAAATATCGGCGTAATGCATATAAGAACCAGCGAAGATGTGCAAAGCGAAGACTATAAAGACAGAATAAAAAACTGCAGCGCTGTTATGTTTACCGGCGGCAACCAGTTGCGGCTTGCTTCTATTTTTGGAGGAACCAAATTATTAAGAATTATTCAAAACAGGTATAAAAATGAAACTTTTATAGTTGCCGGAACTTCGGCAGGCGCCATGGCTATGAGCAACACTATGATTTATGACGGTGATGCAACAAAAGCACATTTAAAAGGCGAAGTAAAGATTACTACAGGCCTTGCATTTATGGATAAGGTAATTTTTGACTCTCACTTCGAAAAAAGAGGACGTTTTGGAAGACTGTCGCAAGCTGTCGGTTTAAACCCTTCGTGCATCGGGATTGGGTTAGGCGAAGACACGGGTATGCTGATAACCGAAGGAAATAAAATGGAAGCAATAGGCAGCGGCCTCGTCATTATTATAGACGGCCACGATATACGCCACAGCAACATCGCAGACATACCCGAGGGTAACCCGATGAGCATCGAAAATTTAAGAGTACACCTGTGTGCAAAAGGAAACGGTTACCTGGTACACGAGCGTACATTTGTTGAACGGATGGCCAAAGAAACAACACCCGTAATGACAGAGTGGGATTGATTTTTCAGAACTATATTTCAGGTCAATTGTTTCGGTTTTTCTGCCTCTTCTTCTCAACAATCAATTTTTTTCGATAAAAAAGTTATTCTTATCTGTGTTCCTCTGTTTTTTTGTGCCCTCTGTGTTGAAAAATTCGAAATGGGTAAAAATAATCTTCTAAAAAATTTCCGTGTCTGAGAAACTTTTATTATTTGCTGTCTTTGTTGCCAGTATGTTATTAATGGCAGGAAATTACAGAAGAAAAAGAAAGAAAATTGTGTTTTTTGGAGACTCGATTACAAACCCGGGAGCGAGGCCGGGGGGATATATTACACGGATAATAAGGATCTTAAAAGAGGCAGATATAGAGTATCATTATGAACTGACAGGTGCAGGAGTTGATGGTAATACAGTGCAGGATTTATACCAACGGATGGATAAGGATATTTTGGAAAAAGGTGCGGATGTAGTTGTTATTTTCATTGGCATTGATGATATATTGCAGAAAACTGCAGGCAATGAAAATAATGAAGAAAAATTTAAAACAACGTATGAAGCAATTATAAAAAAGCTTGACGCAGCAGCTATTAAGATTGTTCTTTGCACATTGACTGTAATTGGCGAAAAATCCGATTACATGAATGAGCTGGATGCCGATGTAGAAATATATAGTGAGATAGTCAGAAATATAGGAGCAGGATATGACCTTCCGGTTGTTGACCTGCGCAGGGCTTTTATTAATTATAATCTTATTAATAATGTTTCAGATAATGAATATGGTATGCTGACTTATGACAGAGTTCATTTGAATGATAACGGCAATCAACTTGCAGCCGAAGAAATGTGGAAGGTTTTACAACAAATTAATTAATTATCAGTTTCTTTAGTAAAGCTGATATTTCTTCCGCTTTATCCATAATCATAACGTGTTCTCCGTTTTTAATTGTGTGATGCGCTTTCACAAAATAATGTGGCAGCACCTTATCGTTGGTGCCATGAATATGAATTACATTCTCAGGAACGACTGTGTTATTCCATTTTAACACAGCATGTATAGCCCAGCGAATAAATAAAGGATCGGAACCTTTCATTATCTGTTGCTGTACTTTTTTTTGTTCGATTCCTTTAGCGCCTAAAATGCTTAATACAAACTGCCCGGTAAATTTTTTTATTTTTTGCGAATGAAAATTATAGACGGGTAAATGTTGCCAAAATCTTAAATAACGAGGAATTTCTGAGCGGGTTTTTGCGCTTGCAATAATAATCACTTTTGTGCCCGGATGTTTTTTAGCCATTTCAACAGCAAGCATTCCTCCCAATGATACTCCGACGATTACAGCTTTTTCATTGGCAACAGATGCAAATAATTTTTCAGCATAAGCACCAAGTGTCTCACCAGGCGAAGGTGTAAGCCACCTGATAAAATGCGCATCACAGTACGAAAGGTCTAAAAACCCGAATGACCGATGGTCGGCACCTAAACCTGGTATAAAGTAAACTTTTTGCAACGCTTCAAATATACAGCAGCAATAAAATAATACTCGCCGGCAAGTTAAAATTAGTATGCTTTATTCAGTTTTATTTACTTAAAAAAAGTAAGTTCTATATCTTCCTTTTTTTTATTACAAGGGTAATCTAACCCCTCAACAGGATAGTTTGATGCTGACAAAGTTTTATCAGGTAAAAATGAGTTATGTAAAAATGCTGCTTCAATAACTTCAGGAATTTGCTTTCCATTCAAAAGAAAAGTGCCTCCGTTATTATTGCCGTGAATATGAATTAAACTGTGGGTATTGGAAAGTTTGTTGATTATTTCACTGATTTTTTCAATGTTTTCTCCTGCATAATGAAACTCCATTGTCAATTGAATAACATTATGTAAGTTATCATAAAAGCTATTTTGACTAAGAACATCATATTCTGCACCTTCTATATCTATTTTTAAAAATATCTTTTTATTGTGTAAATCATACCTGGATAAATGATAATCGAAGCTCTTAAATAATTCGTTGTTTTCAGCAGATAATCCTTCTTCTATAAAATGTATTTTATGATTCTTTAAACTATTTTCCTTAGAAACCCATATCAACAGTTTTATAACCTGTTTCAAAGTGTTTATATATTCGCCGTTTTTAATTTTTTCAACGAAAAATTTTAGTTTTTTCATCGTGGGGTCAAACGCATAAACTTCTGCATTCGTTAATTTATTAAACTCTTTTTCAAATTCTACATTGTAACCTACTCCATAATTAATAAGACATTCAACATATTGTAAAGATGGAAAATGCACGACATAGCCTCCGTCGTTCGTGTTTCCTATTCTTTTCAACCCTTCTGCCTTATAGGGATGAAAAGCTTTTAAATCAATTGATGTACGCATAATATTTTCGATTACCGCAATAATAGCAAAAAAAATTTAATGTCTTATAATAACCTGATTTTTTTTACTTATCGGCGAATTACTTTTATATACATCATTTTAAGTCTTCATAATATATCAATTTTAAAGGTTATTAAAAATAAAATGTTTTTTTTTTGTAAAATGAAAAAAGTAAAAGCAATAATTTCAATCATAGTTTTAATTATCTTACCTTTTCGTTTTAATAATCCTAGGATATATGCCGGTTAATCCACAGAATAATTTACAATCCAACGAGAAAGAGAATTTTGTACACGAGAGTGAGAACAAATCAAATTCTTCAGTAAAAGGAACAAGAGACTCCGCAACAGAGCAAAAAAGGGCAGAAAAAGTTTTAAATATTGAACTGGAGCAATTTTCTGATCTGTTTTTGCACGCACCTATAAATAGCTGTATCTGGAAAGGAAAGAATTATGTATTCGAAATGACTAATGATCTTTTTAAGCAGACATTTGGTAAGAATGATATTATTGGTAAGCCTTTATTACAAGTATTTCCTGAATTGGCAGAACAGGGTATTATAGAATTATTAGACGAGGTTTATGCAACCGGTCAATCTTATTCGGGTAAGGAAATGCCCGTAAAAGTTAACCGTAACGGAGACGGCGAAATGCTTACTATTTATGTTAATTCTATTTACCAACCATATAAAAACAGTAAAGGTCAGATTGACGGGATTTTTTTTTTCGGAACAAATGTAACAGAGCATGTACTGGCCAGGAAAAAAACCCAAGAAAGTGAAAAAAAGTATAGTGATCTTATACAAAACCTGCCCGCTGCTATTTACACATCTGACGCAGAGGGAAGAGTTATGCTGTATAATAAAGCTGCAGCGAACTTATGGGGCTGCGCACCCCAAATAGGCATAGATTATTGGTGCAAAGATTGCAAAACTTATAAAGCCGATGGCACTTTAATACCTTTTGATATCAGCCCGATGGCCTTGACTTTAATTGAGCGACGCCCTATTTTTGGAGAAGAAATTATTATAGAAAGCATAAATGGGGATAACTGCCATGTTTTACCTTATTCGACACCTACTTATGACTCTTACGGCAACCTTACCGGCGCTGTTAATATGCTTATAGACATCACAGACAGAAAGAAGACACAGGAAGAACTGCACATTTCTAACGAAAGATTTGAAACAGTAATAAAAGCAACTAATGATGCCATTTGGGAGTGGAACTTAGTAACCGGCAATGTATATCATAACACCAGTTATGAAAGAATATTTGGGTACCCGGTAAAAACAACAACACAAAATATGGAACAATGGATTGAAAAAATACACGATAAAGACAGGGACAGAGTAAGAAAAAGCATCATGCAGAAAATAACAGATGCCGATACCGGCAATTGGCAAACTGAATACAGGTATATAAAAGCTAACGGAGAAATAGCTGATGTGATTGACCGCGGTTTTATAATAGTTAATGACAATAATAAACCGGTGAGATTTGTAGGCGCCATGCAGGATATCACAGAGCGTAAAAAAACTGAAATTGAAAGAGAATACCTCATTGAACAATTAATACGAAACAATCAGGATCTGCAGCAATTTACTTATATCACTTCCCATAACCTGAGAGCTCCTTTATCGAACCTGATAGGTTTACTAAATAATGTAGATACAGAGTCGTTAAATGATTTTAATAGAAATATGTTTCAAATGTTTAAAAGCTCAACCCAGCAGCTTCATCAGACTATTAATGATCTCAATCAGATTTTAATAATAAAGAATAATAAAAATCTTGAAGTTCAAAATATTAACATAGAGGAAGTTTTTAAAAATGTATGCGGTTATTTTATTGATGAAATAGAAAAGCTTCCGGTTACCATCGTTACAGATTTTCAGTGTAAAGAAATTCCTTTTAATAAAAGTTATCTGGAAAGCGTTTTAACCAACCTGATCTCTAATTCTATAAAATATCGTTTTCCCGGCCGCCCGTTACAATTGCACATAACTGCTAAAAAAGAAAAAGGAGTTGTTTCATTAACCTTTACCGATAACGGCAGGGGAATTGATTTAAAAAGAAACAAGGATAAAATTTTTGGATTGTATCAAAGGTTTCATTCCAATACTGACGGAGTTGGATTTGGGCTTTTTATCACCAAAACGCAGATTACATCTTTTGGAGGAACTGTGGACGCGGAAAGTGAAGTAGATAAAGGAACTGCTTTTAATATAAGGTTTAAAGAAAAAAGTGAAAGTGACACACCAAATTTCTATGACAAATTTTAATTGTCATTTACAACAAAATTTTCGCGGGAAGGTTTTATGTTTTTTATAAAGTGTTCATTCATCAGTAAGTTTTTAAACTGCTGCACCAGAGACAAAAAACTCGTGGGTTTAGTAAAATAAAAATCTGCGTCATTGTTATAGCATGCGTCAACATCTTTTGCATTGTCAGATAATGAAAACATTACTACCTTTGTTAATTTAGTCTTTTCATTACTTCTTATCGCCTGAAGGCAGCAAATTCCGTCTTTAAAAGGCATATTCAAATCTAAAAAAATAATATCAGGCTTAACGCATGACTCTATAAGTGAAAGCAGCATAACTCCATCTGCCGTTCTCAATACATTTACCGATTTAGAAACAGATAAAATAGCTGAATTAAAAAAGTAAAAGAAATCAGAATCACCTTCAGCAACAAAAATTCTTTTAATACCTGAAGTATTAAATTCATTCATAGATATAGATTTTAATTATTCTTCTTAAAACAAATAAACACTTTTTTACAAAACCAAACCACACGTTTTTAAAAATAATTTCGGATTTTTAAATCTGTAGTACTAATTAATGGTTTTATAATAAAAAGCTTAGACAGTAAAGTTAGTAAAAAAAATTTGTATTTCTTCTAACCGATTAATAATGTAATAGTTATGATTGGTGATTATAGTATATTTACTAAAAGGTTAAGTGAATGTAATAGTAATTTTACATGATGTATGGTATGAAAGAGCAGAAAATAAAAGCTACGCTTCGCAAAGTTTACAATCATTTAATGCTGCTTTTTTAAAGCAACGATATTCACGTCAATCTCAATTCAGATTAATACTTTTTCAGTTAAGGCAGGAAAGAACTTTGTGGCAGATTTTTTCAATTTCTTCTTGTGCAGTAATAAGCGGCGGAGCGATACGCATGCAATTCGGAGCAAACAAAAACCAGTCAGCTATTATGCCGTTTTCTATGCAACGGTCAATTATTCTTTTACAGGTTTCAAAGCTGTCAAATTCCAAAGAAAGCCATAAACCTGCTGAGTGTACAGACTTAATTTTTTCATGCTGAAGTAAATTAAGAAACAATTGTTCTTTTGTCTTAACCTCTTCAATCCAGTTATGTTGCAATAAAACTTTCATCGCAGCCATTCCTGCTGCGCAGCTTACAGGGTGGCCGCCAAAAGTTGTGATATGGCCAAGAACGGGATTGCTGGTTAAAGTGCGCATTAATTGTATATCGGCTATAAAAGCGCCAAGCGGCATGCCGCCGCCCAAAGCTTTACCAAGCAATAATATGTCAGGAATAGTGTCGTATTGTTCAAAAGCCCATAAGCTTCCTGTTCTTCCAAATCCGGCCTGTATTTCATCAAAGATTAATAAAGTGCTATTTTTTGTGCATTTCGTCCCAAGTGCTTTTATCCATTCAGGTAAAGGTTTGTTTACGCCGCTTTCTGCCTGTACAGTTTCAATTATTACACAAGCAGTATCGCTGCCAACAGCACTTATCAATTCATCACTATTATAGTCAAAATGATAAATATCGGGCAATAAAGGGCGAAAAGCATTTCGCCAATACTCGTCTCCAATAATGCTTAGGGCACCTTGCGTGCTGCCGTGATAAGCTTTGTTGCTTGCAATTATTTTAGATCGCCCGGTTACTCTTTTTGCAAGCTTCATTGCACCTTCGGTTGCCTCGGCGCCGCTGTTGGTAAAGTAAACGCTGTTTAAAGAAGCAGGCAAATGATCAGTAAGCATTTTTGCATAAGCAACCTGGGGCGTTTCAATAAATTCACCGTAAACAATCAGGTGCATGTAGTTATCAACCTGGTCTTTAACTGCTTTAATAACGTCAGGATGGCTATGGCCAATATTGCAAACACTAAAACCTGAGATCAGGTCAAAATATTCTTTGCCGTTTACATCCCACATTTTTATACCTGATGCTTTTACGATTTCCAAACCTATCGGTGCAAGAGATGTTTGTGCTACATGGTTAAGAAATAGTTGCCTGTTGGTCATGTAAGAAGATGACAGTTGGTGGATGACAGTTGACAGATTCGATTGCAATATTAGGGAAATGAAGAAAGCAAAGTATTTTATTTATGCAATGATTAAGGCAGTTAAAGTGTTAGCGGTAGTTAAAATTAGCCCTGTAAGGGCTTCCTGTTTGTAGTTCTATAGTAAATCTTAGTTTTAAATATAGAGCAAGAATTTTAAACGGATAAAATTTCATCTTTTAGCTGAAATTAATAAAAGGATGCAAAAATGTTTATTTCCTCATTGTCTTCAATGTTCCTCCGGAAAGTATAACAGCAGAGCTGTCTGCAATATCAAGTTTTAATGATTTTATTTGGGCATGACCAATATCTAACAAGCTTATATCTTTAAGATTGGCCGAAAGAGATTGCACAGTCATAGTTTCCCAACCTTTTCTTACAGGTGGAGATGCAACTATTATATTTTCTGAATTAAAAGACTCCGCTTTAATGGTTGCCGTACTTTTCAATGCTTCCTTTTCCAAAGCTGTTAGGTCTGAATTCATTAAATCAGGTGACATTTCAAAAACTACTTCTGAAGAGTCTTTTTGATTGATATGAAGACTGTCAAAATTATACAGATAACTTTCTACCTCAAGTTTCGATTTACCTAATAAATTAATATTAATGCTTTTTTGCTTTAATTTGAATAAACCGAAATCGGTATCAGAACCATCTACAGACAATAATTCCGGAGAAAATATACGAACCAATGTATTCCATTTCATCCATTGTTTTTCACCCTCATCTTTGTATGTATTAGGAAATTTAACGAAAAGTGTATCATTTCTTATAAATGGTTTTACAAGTCTTTTTTCGTAACCGTCCCAATCTTTCAGCACACGTACCGAAGGCTTTTTGCTCTGCTCAAAAGCTATATGGGTAACATTGCCTCCTTCGATCTTTACATGTTTAAAGGGTTGTTCGAGTATTTTTCCATACGTCCAGTAGAGATCGCTTTTATCTACTTTGTCGTATTCTTTTTTCAACATAATATTAGAAGCAAACATGGCTGTTACCAGCAACACGAATGTGACAAGCAGAATAATTGTGCTAAGTTTCATATTTATTTGTTTTTTAAAATTATCTTTTATAAATCGTTCAACAGGCTTATGACTTTTTAAAATTCATATTTAATAACTATAGATATTTTTCCATGCTTTTGGTTCAAGTCGCTTTTATCCATTTTATCGTATTCCTTTTTTAAAACAATATCAGAAGCAAACAACCCTGTCAGTAAGAATAACAAAATCAACGTAACGAGCAGGAGAACTGTATGTGGTTTCATACTTGTTTAGTTTTAAAATTATCTTTTATGAACTGTTCAAACAAGGGTTTCATTTCTTTAAAATCCATATTAAGCAAATATATATTTCTGAAAAAAACAGGAAGTTCATTTGCTATAAACTGTTCTCTTCGAAAAGATAAAATGCGCTTTAAAGCATCAGCCTCAGTGAAGTAACCAATGCCCCGTTTATTGGTGATGATTTCTCTTTGCTGCAAAAAATCATAGGCTCTTTGAACAGTATTTGGGGTAACCTGCATTAATATGGCAAGGTCTCTTATACTCAATATTTTCTCACCCAGATTCCATTTTTTCAATAAAATCTGCTCGCACACATATTCTGCTATTTGCAGGTATATCGCCTGGTTTTCTCTGAATTCCATTTGTACTATTTAAAATTCTTTTTCACGAAGTCGAACATAAGCTGTAGTTAAAAGAACAGCGGGAATAATGTATAAAATACAAATGTCAACTGCTTTTGATGCATAAGGTGGCAGCATTATTTTACCGAACTCTTTACCGACTGGTATAAATACGCCATAATAAAGTAAAGCCCTGTCAACCTTGTCAAAAATTGCTTCAGCCATAAGGCCGTTTAAAAAAGTTCCGGCGATGAAAAGACCGCAAACAATTAAAGCGACTTTTACAAACGCCGCCTTATTAAAATATAAAGAGCCGACAAGCATAGCAGTTGTAAAATTTACAAACATCATGTAAGTTTTAGAAGCGATAAAACCATCAAAAGGAAAAATTTGCACCGACTCGTACAACTGTTTATAAAAAGGACTTTTAGGGTTAAGATTTTTATGATACCACGCTACAAAAGCGGTATCTATAATACGATAAAATACAAGGAAAATAATTGTGAATAAAATACCTGTAATTAAAACGGCACAAAGCCATTTTTCAAATTGAGATGCTGGTAAAGTAAGATATGAGGAACCACTCGCATTAGAAAAAAAATAATTGAATACGAAAGATGCTAAAAAGCTTCCTCCGCCAACAAACCCAATTATAAATGACCCGTTCTGGGGTACGTCCCACGTTGTGAGATATCGGAAGATAGCATAAATTAATAATGAAACAACAAGTGTAAGGGCAATCAACCCAAACAATTGTGCAGGCCGCTCAAGTAACGTTTTCTTAAATAGCCAGCCAAATCTTTTAATATTAAATGTATCATTCATCTTACAAATGTTTGTTTATTGAAAAAATCGTTTAAATCATATCAACGTTTTACTTACTGCATTAAATAAATGCTCAGGATTCGCCTTTTAATCTTCTCCTTTTATAACTATCTCTTAATCCTATTCTTTACCATTTAAAATTCTTTTTCACGAAGCCGTACATAAGCGGTTACCAAAAGGACAGCGGGGACAATATATAAAATACAAATGTCTACTGCTTTGGAAGCGTATGAAGGCAATTCTAATTTACCGAACTCTTTACCAGCAGTTATAAAAACCGCATAATAAGGAAGCCCTTTATCAACATTATCAATAACAGCTTTAGCCATTATATTATTTAAAAGAAAGCCACCGATAAAAAGAGCACAAATAAATAAAGCAACTTTTATAAAAGCTGCTTTATTAAAATATAAAGTGCCAACAAGCATAGCGCCTGTAAAATTTACAAACATCTTATAAGAAGCAGAGGCAACAAAGCCATTAAAAGGGAAAATATTTACATGCTCGTAAAGCTCTTTGTAAAAAGGATTTTTGGGGTCAAGACTTTTATGATACAATCCGACAAAAGTTGTATCCATAATACGGTAAAATACAAGAAATATGATGGTGTATAATACAACTGTAATTAAAACTGCGCAAAGCCACTTCTCAAAAGATGATGCCGGCAAGGTGAGATAAGATGCGCCTCTTGCATTAGATGAAAAATAGTTAAATACAAAAGATGCCAAAAAGCATCCTCCTCCAATAAAACCATAACAGAAGGTCAGTTCCTGCACTGCATCCCATACCATTTTTATATTTGTGCCAATTGCATAGCATAATAAATCAATCAGCAAAATAAGACCTATCAAACCAAACAGTTGTATCGGCCGCTCGAGTATGGTTTTCTTAAAAAACCAGGTAAAACGTTTAATATTAAATGTATCGTTCATTTTACAGGTACTTCACTATTAGAAAAAATTGCTTTAATCATTTCAGGGTTTTCTGTTACTGCATTGAACAAATGCTCAAGGTTTACCTTAGTGTCTTCTCCTGTTGTGTTTTTTTGAACTATTGATACACCTTTAAATGTTTCTTCGGCATAAAGGGCTTTGCTGGTATCCTCTGCCTCGCTTACAATCTTAAAAGACAGCTTATCCGAAATATCATTTACAGAGGCGTGCAAAAGCAACTCGCCATTATCAACGATTATTACTTTATCAATCAAATTTTCAAGGTCACGGATTTGGTGGGTTGAAATAAGAATTATTTTATCATTAAGCATTACAGAGGCAATTAGTTTTCTGAATTGGGCTTTTGAAGGTATGTCCAGGCCATTAGTGGGTTCGTCCAAAAGCAAAACATTCGTATTGCAGGCAAGCGCAAAAGCTATAATAAATTTTTTCTGTTGCCCGAAAGAAAGCGTATTTAATTTTCCTTCATCTTTTACATTCAGCTCCTGCAGGTAGCTTAGAAACTTTTCATCGTTGAAATTAGGATAAAAAGGAGCAAATAAATTGCGGTAGCTTTTTATGGTTAATGAAGGCACGTACACTTCCTCCGGTATAAAATAAATAGTTTGCAGAAAAGAGGGCAGACGTTTTTTAGAGACATAATCATTTACCAAAATACTTCCGCCTGTTGGAAATAATAAGCCGATTATGTTTTTGAGCAAGGTAGATTTTCCTGCCCCGTTTTTTCCTAAAAGCCCATAGATACTTCCTGCTTCAAGAGAAAGTGTAAGATTCTTATACAAAAGTTTTTTTCGATTATAACCAAAAGATAAATTTTGAACTTGTATCATGGTGTATTAGTTTTGTAATACACTACAAATGTAATACAATTATTAAAACATGCAAATTTTTATAAATTTTATTTTAAAAGAACTCTTTAAACCGCCAAATATGATAATACCTGATGCTAATAACCTAATCATTGAAACGCAAAATCTTGATTTTAGCTTTAATACAAAACACAGGCTACTTAAAAATCTAAATTTAAAAGTAGAGAAAGGTTCTATTTATGGTTTCTTAGGCCCAAATGGAGCCGGAAAAACTACTACTATACGATTGCTTTTAGGATTGTTGAATGAACCTAAAAATTCTATACGGCTTTTTGGCAAAAAGCTATCAGAAAACAGGTTAGAAATCTTTTCTAAAATTGGTTCATTAATAGAACAGCCTTCTTTGTATGAACATCTTTCGGGTTATGATAATATAGAAATTACGAGGCAAATCAGAAAAGTAAATAAACAAAGAGTAGCTGAAGTTTTAGAAATAGTAAAGTTATCTGGCGCGGCACATAAAAAAGTGAAGGCTTACTCTTTAGGTATGAAGCAGCGTATAGGACTTGCCGTTGCCCTTCTAAGCGAACCTGAACTGCTGATACTAGATGAACCTGTAAATGGTTTGGATCCTAACGGAATGGTTGAAATGAGGGAGTTATTAAGAAGCATAAATAAAGAACTGGGCACAACGATTTTTTTGTCAAGTCACCTGTTACCCGAAATTGAAAAGATAGTTACTCATATTGGCATTATTAACATGGGAGAACTGCTGTTTCAGGGAACAATTCATCAACTCCGTAACCTTCAAATTAATCAATCGGAATTGCATCTTGAAACAAGTGATAACAGCGCCGCTTTTCAAAGTCTTAAAAATAAGTGGAACATTTATGTGGATCAAACGCATTTAAAGGTCGCGTATAAATCAAAAGAACAGTCTGCGCAAATTATTCGTGATTTGATAGAGATGAATATTGATGTATACCAGATGATTATTAAAAGCAAAGATTTGGAAGAACTCTTTTTGCAAATGACAGAAAACTATACGGTAAGCTAACATTTTATAGCACTGCTAATAACTACAGAAATGAAATCATTTATTACAACATTTCGCACCGAGCTTATAAAAGCTAAAAATTCTTTTGCTTTATGGCTTGTTATCCTTGGCGCCGCTTTCATTCCGCTTTTTTTTGTCTTAAATCATTTTTATGAGTGGGAGGATTATTTGCCGAAGACGGGCGAAAATCCCTGGAACGAATATTTTAGAAAAGGATTTAATGGTACACATTTTACTTTCCTTCCTCTGTTGATTGTACTGCTGATTACATTACTGCTGAATATTGAGCATAAGTCAAATACATGGAAGCACATTTTCGTACTGCCTGTATCAAAAACAAAAATTTTTCTAAGCAAGTATTTGTTCTTAATCAGTTTGATTATTTTGTTTTATTTTTTACTTCTTATCTTTTTATTTTCAGGCGGGCTGATTCTAAGTTTATGGAAAGGCGAGTTTAATTTTTTAAAATATCGTCCTTCGTATTTATATGCTTCTGTTCATTCGGGTATTGCGGCTTTTATTGTAAAATCCTTCATTTCTACATTAGCCATAGTTGCTATACATTTTTGGCTAAGCTTCCGGATTAAAAATATTTTTGTAACTATTGGAATTGGTTTGGCAGGTGTGGTAACTGCTGTAAGCATGTATATTCCGCATTGGTCAAGTATTATTTATTTGCCTTATGCCTTTCCTGTTTTGATGTGTAATTTTACTCCTGACGCCCATCATTTTCTTTCCAGCTTTCATATTAATAGTCTTATCTGTTTTTTTGTAATTTCTTTGCTAAGTTATCTTGACTTTACAAAAGTTTTTAAAGGTTAATATCAAAACTTAAAACAGTTCTATATCAGAACTTTATCAAAAACTTTTTTCTTCAGCAGAGAAAATAAAAAGTTTAGTAAGTTTTGGAAGTTAATCAAGTGTAAAACTTAGAGACGGATATATAACGTGTTCTTATATCTTTACTGTCAACCGTCATCTAACAACTGTCAACTTCTTCCTATGGCTCTTATTCTTCTGGTAAATGATAAAATGCCTGCATTTGGTTCAGATTGTTTTGTTGCGCCTAATGCAACTATCGTTGGCGATGTGATAATGGGAAATGACTGCAGCGTTTGGTTTAATGCCGTTATTCGTGGTGATGTGAATTATATAAGAATGGGAAACAAAGTAAATGTGCAGGATGGAGCAATCATTCATTGCACTTATCTGAAAAACCCGGCGAATATTGGTAATAATGTTTCTATCGGTCATAATGCAATTGTACATGGATGTACGGTACTTGATAACGTATTGATAGGAATGGGAGCTATAGTAATGGATCGGTGCGTTGTGCACAGCAACACGATTATAGCTGCAGGCGCAGTGCTGCTGGAAGGTACAATTGCAGAACCGGGAAGTATTTATGCAGGTGTTCCTGCTAAAAAGGTGAAAGACATTTCGCAGGAGAAGATCAGTGGCGAGATAGATAGAATAGCGAACAATTATATCAAATACGCTTCGTGGTTTGAAAATTATAATGCGGTTAATGAAAATAATAATGCTGATGGTGCGTTATAGTGTACAGATTTTTTCTTTTTAATTTCTAAAGAAAATATTGCCTGGTAATTTCTTCCTAAAAAGCAGAAAAAACTCAGGCACTAACGCAACCACGTATAATATAATATCGTCTATCAATATCTATGAGTTATCAATTAACCTCTGCTGCCGGCAATATCGAAGCTGTTATCGACGATAACTGCGGAATGACAAAGTTTTTAAGTATCGCCAACACACTTTCCAGCGAATGCAAAGCAAAGTTTACCGCTAAAGAAGGCAACAGCGAAACTGCCGATTGGTACTTTATGTACAAAGGCCGTGGTCTGACACTGCACTACAATATATACAATGGAGTTTCTATCTGCAACAGCAACAGCATGGATAACAATGCAGTGACAGAGCTTGCATCTGTGCTGGAAAGAAAGTTTTTTTAATAGCTTTTATCTTCCATCGTATCAAGAATAGACAGGTAACTTACATACCTGTCTACGTGAATTTCTCCTTTATTTACAGCGTCTTTTATGGCACAGCCTGGTTCGTTAATATGCATACAGTTGTTGAACTGGCAATCGTTTAATCGTACTCTCATTTCAGGAAAATAATGCGATAGTTCGTGCTTTTCTATATCAACAAGCCCAAACTCTCTCAGTCCCGGCGTATCAATTACTTTGCCTCCCGATGGCAAATCAAACATTTCTGCGAAAGTTGTTGTGTGCATTCCTTTACCACTCCAGTCGCTGACTTCTTTTGTACGTAATTTTAATTCAGGAAAAATAGCATTTATCAAAGAAGATTTTCCTACGCCGCTATGACCGCTAAGTAAGGTTATTTTATTCAGCAACAAATCTTTTACGTTGTCAATCCCCTCGTTATTTACAATGCTCGTAAGCAAAACTTTATAACCGATCGTTTCGTAAATATTTTTTAATTCTTCAAATTTCTCCAGTTCTTTTTTCCGGTAAACATCTGCTTTATTAAAAATGATAACGGCGGGCAAATGATAAGCTTCGCTTGAAACCAGAAATCTGTCAATAAATCCCTGCGATGTTTTAGGGTCTTTTATGGTTGCAAACAAAAAACTTTGATCGAGATTGGAAGCTACAATGTGATGCTGGTTTTTATTATGAGGAGAGACTCTGGCGATATAATTTTTACGGTCATAAATAGCGGTAATTGTTGCCGTGTTTTCCAGTTCATTTTCCACTTCCATCTCTACCACGTCACCTACGGCAATCGGGTTTGTAGACGTTAATCCGCTGATTTTTAAAACACCTTTTATCCGTGCATTATATTGTTTTCCTGCTTCGTTTTTTGCAAAATACCAGCTTCCTGTAGATTTATAAATAAGCGCCTTCATGTAGTTGCAAAGGTAAAGCAAGTGCAAATGGACTGCTTGCAATTAATGAATAATAAAGATTTGCAGCTATTATTATTAATATTATTATGCTGATTCTATTTTTTTTGTTTAGGCAGAAAGAAAACATGTAAAGAGGAAATGGATTAGGTTTTGAAAGAACCTTTCTTCAAAACATGAGAGGTTCGCGTATTATTAATTCAAACCTATAATTCTTTTTTACACTAAAACTGCCCCTGAAACAAGGGCAGTTTTTATATTACCTTCTGATTAATCTGGTTATGTTTTAAAACATTTTTTTAGTTAAATAAATACCTTATACCAAACTGGCCCTGCCAGCGTGAGAAAATACCTGTATTATCCTGGTAACTATTTGTAAAAGGAACTTTATTAACAGGATCCTGGTAAAGAAATGAATAACGCGGTTTTCCAAAATCAGGATTGGCCTGATCGGTAACTAAACCTTCATACTTAAGAAATGAAGCAGAACTGAAGCTTTTTGCAATTCCCCAGTTTTTACTGATGAAATTACCAATGTTTATCATGTCAAAAGACAAACGAAGCGTATGCCTGCTTTTACCTGTTTTCAAATAAAAATCCTGCGTTACATTGGCGTCAAGATGTTTAAAGAAAGGTAAAACTGCTGCATTGCGTTGAGCCACCTGCCCGCGGCGTGACTTCATGTAATGATCCTGGTCTATAAAGCTGTTCAACTGGTTCCACATTTCATCAGGAGTCCTCGCATCTGTAATAGTTCCGCCGCCAGTATTTACAGGTACAAGAACGATCTCATTCTGTGTTCTGGGAATATAAATTAAATCATTATTTCCACCGGTGCCATCATTATTTACATCGCCGCTATAAGTGTATGAAGCTACACCTGACGGAGCAGCTTCAAAAACCAATCCAACGGAAGTGGCATAATGATCGGCATATTCTTTCCGGTAATAAGCCTGGGCAATAACACGGTGAGGCTGGTAAAAATTTGAATAACCTAATTCTGCTGCATTTGGATCACTCGTTACAGGCCTGTCTCTCCAGGTGCTTGCTGCAATTGAGCCTCCATCATTAATACTCTTGCTTTTGCTGTATGTGTAAGATACACTTGCATACACATTCCTGAAGTTTTTTTGCAATTGTATAGTTGCAACAGTTGAATATCCTTTGTTATAATTCTTCATTAATATAGCATTAGTGATATTAGGATTGTCAACTGATGCTAACGGTGTACCGCCATAAATTTTCGTAGTTGAATAACGTATCCTGTTGTCAGGACCTGCTAAAGGTGTACCTGTCAAAGGCAGGTTTACGTTTTCAAAATTAATAGCGTAAAGGTCTTTGTTGTAAGTAAATTCAACAGTTGCGATAATACCTCCCGGCAGTTTTTGGTCTACGCCTAAACTTGTTTTTAATACCTGCGGATATTTAAATTTTTTGTCTGTAAATACAAGATTGTATGATGTATTGCCTTTTCCGGTTGTGCCTTGTCTGTAAGTGTTAATATCAGGACTGAAAACGTAAGGTAAATTGTCGGCCGGGTTTAAAGCTCTTGAAAATGAACCAAACTGCACTCCATTGTTACTTGCCTGGTTGCTGATATAAACAAATGGCGGCGGCCCGGAAAAGGAACCGATACCTCCGCGAATCTGTGTTTTCTGGTTATTGAATACATCCCAGTTAAAACCTGCTCTCGGCGATATTAAAGGATTAGTAGCAGGTTTTTGTCCTACATCATAGTGTTGTCCGTCTCTAAAGGTTAAAGTTGATACAAGAGGGTTTGCTGTAAACTCATTTTTAAATATCGGTGCATCTATACGAAGCCCGTAAGTGATAGTAAGATTCTTTTTTAACCTCCATTTATCCTGGGCAAAAAAGCCTATTTCTGTAGAGCCAATATTTGCATAAGGAAAAGATCCATCCGGTGTTAGCGCATATTGCAAGGCATAGTTTTTTGCGTTATGAGCTCCATTGTTGGCACTATTGTAAAAATCAGAAAGATTGTTAAATATATAAGCGCCTTCATAATTGGGAGCAAAACCATTCTGAAATTTCTTGATATAATTTTGTGTTCCTGCAGTTATTTCATGTGTTCCGGCATAATAAGTTAAGATGTCTGAAACCTGGTAAATATCTGAAAATAACCGATTGTTATAAGTAAAAGGTTCATATCCAAAAGAAGTATACGTTTGCCCCACAGGGTTTAAAATATCAACTAACGGAAAATCTGATCCGGCAAGAGAAGCCCTGAAATCCCGAAGTGCAGAATATCCCAACTGCAGCTTATTGGAAAATTTATTGCTTATACGGGTATTTAATTCTGTAATAAAAATGTTGAAATTATTATTTATGGTATAGCCGCTTCCGCTAAATGGTAATCCATTATTACCGGGCTGCCGGTTTCCGTTTGGAGCACCGCTGTTGCTTGCAGCAATATCCCTGAAAGATTTCAGGTAATTGTATTTTAAAGTAAGGGTATTTGCTTTATTAATATTCCAATCAAGCCTTACGGTCAATTTATCGCTGTTTGTTCTGTAGTTATAACCCTGGTATTCTCCGGGATTGTAATTATATTTTGACATTAAAAAATTCTTCAAAGCATCCAGGGTATCGGCAACAGCCTGGGAAACAACGCCAGGTATTGCAGCCTGACCTGGTTTTGCAGCAACAAGGGTAGTAGCAGGCTGGCTTATTCTTTCCTGCTCACCGCTTATAAAGAAAAATAATTTATTTTTAATAATAGGCCCGCCAACAGAAGCTCCCCGAAGGTTATAATTAAAACTTGGTTTGGGTAACTTGTTATCTCTAATATTATAGCCCTGCAGATCCGGAGTTCTTATATAAGTATACACAGAACCTTTAAAAGTGTTTGAGCCGCTTCTTGTAACAGAATTAATACCGGCTCCTGAAAAACCGCCTTGTCTTACATCGTAAGGAGATATGTTTATCTGTATTTGTTCTATCGCATCCAGGCTAATAGGCTGCGAACTGGTTTGACCGCCCAATGTAGAGGAAAGTCCAAAGGCATTATTAAAGTTTGCTCCGTCTACAGTTATATTATTATATAAATTGCTGCGTCCGCCAATACTCAAACCGTTTGCAGAAGGAGTAAGCCTTGTAAAATCCTGTAAGCTTCGGTTAATTGTTGGCAATCTTTCAATCTGGTTACGTCCCACAATTTCCTGGCTGCCGGTATGACTGGTGTTAAAAACGCGGTCTTGTCTTACCGAAGTAACTATTACATTTTCTAAGGCTGCCGAAGAAGCTGTAAGGTTAAAATCAGCTTTAAATTCCTGGCCTAACAATAAAAAAACACTATCGCGTTTTGTCTGCTCGTAACCGATATAAGATACTGTGATAGTATAAGGTCCGCCTACCCGAAGATTTGGGAGGTTATACCGGCCTTCTTTACGCGTTGTCGTTACAGACTGGGTTCCGGTTGGTACGTTAATTACTGTAACGGTAGCTCCCGCTAAAGGCGCCGTTCCTCCGGAGACTGTTCCCACAATTTCTGAAGTCGTCTCCTGTGCAAACGAGTAAAAGGATGGAAGAAACAGTAAAATAAAGGGTAAAATTCTTTTAATGTTCATAAATATTAGTTGTTTCGCTGCAAAGAAAAAGAAGTAATGTTAAAAAATTGTTACCGCGGCAAAATTAGGAAGCTTTAACGACACATTTAGCAGAAAAAGAATACATTAAATAAAACTATACTTTGGTAAATTCGTTATAGTTAAGAGGTTTACATTGTTTGTCGTAATTTTACAAAAATTGGTTATTATGTTAGATTCTATAGAAAATGCTATTGAAGATATCAAAGCAGGCAAAATGGTTATCGTAGTAGATGACGAAGACAGGGAGAATGAAGGTGATTTTATAATTGCAGCAAAAATGGTGACTCCTGAAGCTATTAATTTTATGAGCAGAGAGGGCAGGGGTTTAATCTGCGCCCCGCTTGCTGAAGACCGCTGTGATGAGTTAGGACTTGATTTGATGGTAAACAGCAATACTTCTTTACATGAAACGCCTTTTACGGTGTCTGTAGACCTTTTAGGTCATGGTTGTACCACTGGCATTTCTGTTCACGACAGGGCAAAAACAGTACTTGCGTTGATTGATCCGGATACAAAGCCATCAGATTTAGGAAGGCCGGGACATATTTTTCCCTTAAGAGCAAAAAAAGGCGGCGTGCTTAGGCGCGCGGGCCATACAGAAGCTGTAATAGACCTTGCAAGGCTTGCAGGTTTTGAACCGGCAGGTGTGCTGGTAGAAATAATGAATGAAGACGGAACGATGGCAAGATTGCCGGAATTAGAGAAGATTGCAAAAAAGTTTGATCTGAAAATTATCTCCATAAAAGATTTAATAGAATACCGGCTCAAACGGGATTCTTTGATTGAAGAAATTGTACGGGTGGAAATGCCGACAAAATACGGAAACTTCAAGCTCGTGGCTTTTAAAGAAAAAAGTACCCAGAGAGAACATCTTGCTTTAATAAAAGGAGAGTGGAAAAAAGATGAGCCCGTGCTGACACGCGTGCACAGCAGTTGCTTTACCGGTGATATTTTAGGAAGCTTGCGGTGCGATTGCGGCGGGCAGTTGCACAAAGCCATGCAAATGGTAGAACAGGAAGGCAAAGGAATTATTTTATACATGAACCAGGAAGGGAGAGGTATCGGTCTTGTAAATAAATTGAAAGCCTACAAACTGCAGGAAGAAGGAATGGATACAGTGCAGGCAAACATTCACCTTGGCTTTGCATCAGATGAAAGAGATTACGGAGTTGGGGCCCAGATATTAAGATATCTTGGTGCTGCCAAGTTAAGATTAATGAGCAATAACCCTAAAAAACGTGCAGGATTAAACGGCTATGGACTTGAAATAGTTGATATTATCCCAATAGAAATAAAGTCGAACCCGCACAATGAGAAATACCTGCAAACCAAGCGCGACAAAATGGGGCATGAGATTTTGAATGATATATTGTAATTTAAGAATTATTTTAGTGAATTACGGGTGCATTTCGAATTGCGGCATTTTTGATAACTTACAGAGAGCATAGAAAATCCTGGTCATTGCAAGGTACGAAGCAATCTCCTGAATAATCAGGCAGACAAGCGGTTGGAGATCGCTTTATTAAGCTGCGCAAAGTTCGCAATAACGGCACATCAAATTATTCTGTCTCTTCCTTATTTTTAATAACTGTAGCTGGTTGGGAAGCAGGAACTGAACCGGGAATTTTATTCTTTTGACGCTTTTCAGGTGGTTTTGACAGAAATCTCTGAAAATCTTTTCTGTAAGAAATACTCGCACCCTGTCGGTTTCTGCGGCCGACAGCACTTGCCGTAATGTCAAGATTATTGCGACTGAAAATAATTGCCCTTACTTTTCGGTCTTTAGATAAAATAATTTCTACTGTCAGATCCGGAAGCCATTGCAGGTTGCCCAATTGTTGTGATGTAGCGGTGTTACTGCCCATTCTGAAGTCAAGATCTCCGCCAAATGTTACAACTACTTTATTATTAAATAAACTTTTTCCTAACTTAAAGTTTACTTTTTGCCTGTCTATCGCATTGGTGGTGCTTACATTTCCGTTAAATAAATTACTGCTGTTGTATACAGAGGTGCTTACATCAAACTGGATGCTGCGGTCTCCTGTAATTTTAAACAAAATGTTTGAAACGAGATTATTAACTTGTTTTGAAATCAATTCTGAAAGAGTGTTAACGCCCAGGGTTGTGATATTAACCCCTACATTTCTTCCTTCTCCGTAGGGAGCGAACGATCCGAAAACAATGAGATAAGTCACCTGCTTCAGCATCTCATTATCATCCTTTTCAAGCTTCGAAAGAAATTGGTTGAAAGTTTCATCATTCTTAACCTGCTCGCCCGTGGGGAAATCAATCAGGAAATGAATGGTTGGCTGCCGGAGATTGCCGGTCAGATTGGCAATTACATATACGTTGCCCTGGTAACCCTGCACCGTGCCGCCTAAATTCTGACCGCCGACGAGATCGCCTAATCGCACATTTTCTGCAACATATAATGCTTCCACCTGCATTTTTGCATCATACGGATCGCCGTTCCATTCTATAAAGCTGTTCGCTTCTTCGCGAAGAATAAAAGGTTTTTTTATAAATGACTGAAAATTAAAATCGTAGCTTCCGCTCTGAATGTCGAATCTTCCTTTAATGGTAAGTGCATCTGTTGTGCCAACATGAATTCTTAACCTGCCGTTTCCTTTGGCTTTTATAATATCACCGGTTACCGGGTCTAATATAACCTCAATTTTTGCTAAGGGATTTGTCGTAAGGTCGAGATCAACTGTTACGTTGGTTGTACCTGCAGCAGACACTTCTTTCATTTCCGTACCATATTGTTTAAAAACAATGAAGTCTGCTGTACCGCTTTCACGCGCAGCCGTTATCGGAATGAAGATATTCGAACTGTCAACAGGTTCTGCTGCTATTGCAATATTCATATTTTCCTGCGGGCCCGTAATGCTCATAGACGCCTTACCTATAGCAGTGCCGTAAAACTGGCTGTTGTCATTCGCTTTTGTATCTATCAAAAGCAAGCGGTTGGAAGTTATGTCAAAATCAAACCTGACCTCTTTAAACTGGTGCTGGTACAATTTTCCTGTCACCTCGCCAATATTACCAAACTTATCTTTTATATTAAACCTTCCAAAATCTATTCCCTCTTTTGTAAAAACAAAAACCGCCGAATCTACCTGGTACTGTACTTTAGTAAAATTAACGATAAGGCTGCCGCTGGTTAGTTTAACTGTTCCGGTTAAATCCGGGCTTTTTGGGTTTCCGTTTATTTGTAATTCACCGGTAGCAAGTCCCTGAATGTTTGTGAAAATGGTGCCTAAAAATTTATTTACAATATTTACTTTGGTATTATTTAATTTAATAGAAGTCATTAACGGCGCTCCTGCAGAGTCGAAAAGATCATAGCTGCCATCGGCGGTAAAGTTGTACAGCCCATTAGCAGAGGCCACATTAAACCCTATTTTTCCATTCAGACTATTATAATTTCCTTTTATGCCTACAACTCCGACAGAGTCGTTGTCAAGCCTGAATTGTTCAGCTTTTACCTCCGCATCTATTTTAAACTTTCCAAAAAAATCACTCATTATTATATTGCCAGAGGCAAGACCTTCCAACCGGGGATTTGTTGTAAGAAAAGGAGCGAAGTCACCGATATTCAAATTCTGCAATTTTACCAGCAAATTGCTTTTATTAAATTCTTCGTCAAAGGTTGTCTGAACGCTGATATGCTGGTCGTTTTGTGTGAAGCGAACATTTTCGGCAGACACAAAATTCTTTCTTACTATTATTTCTCCTTCTTTCTCAAGTATCCATCTTTTGTCATTAATAACAAAGTCAGAAGGATTGAATTTGATCTTTACACCATCAGAAAGGGTAGTGAGATCTGCATTGAGATTTAGCTCATTCAAAGTATTGTTAGCCTTTGTTTTAATGCTGATCCGCGACAAATCTTTTTGCGAAAGAATAGTAAGGGTGGTATTTGGAAAATATGAACTGTCACCAATCCCGACATTACCTATTTTTCCGTTCAATTGTAAAACGTCAAGATTTCCTCTTCCTGTAATGCTGATATTGGTAAAACGGTTTTTCTTAAAACCAAAATCCGGAATATCGGCATTTACTTCAAAAACAGTGTCTGCGGTATTAATAGTGCCTGTAATGCTGCTGTTGCTGAACCCGGTCAGATTTTTATTAAACAAAAGCGTATACCCGTCAATATTTTTTGTGTTTAAAATAAAATTAAACTCCTGGTCTTTAACAATGTTTTTTGGCTTATTAATATATGCAGGATAGTATTTGTTGAGAAAGGTTTGAAAAGTGTTTGGAAGATCAAGAATGTTATATTCGCCTTCAACAGATGCCTCAAATTCGTTGCTTGCCAAAGACAAGGACCTGCGGCCACCTTCAAACCTCGACTGTAAAGTAAGAGAATCAAAATTTACCTGCACACTGTCTTGTATCAGGTTAGCATTATAAACTTTAACCGAGCCAAGAAAACGGTCAATATTTTTGCCGCTGAAATTAAGGTCAAATAAACCGCTGATCTGCAGCTTGCGGTTGTACAATTTTAAATTTTGGAAGTTGCTGTGGGCAAGGTCGCCGAGCACATTAAACTGCGGCTGCTCATTTCTTAAATTAATTTTTACGGTAGTATAAAAATCAATATTTTCATCATCTATTTTCACTGTTCCGTCAAACTGTTTGCGTTGAAAAGTTCCTTCTACATTTATTTTTTTATAAGTATAATCTTTAAAATTAAATTGTCCGATCTTACCCGTCACACTTGTTTTAAGAGTACCTAAGCTCAGGCCAACACCTTTAACGCCGCCATCAAAAGATAAGGTTCCCATATCTTTTATAGCCAGAAATTTGCCTAAATTAAATTTCTGTGTTATAAGATGGCCGCTGTAGATCGTTGGGCTTTTGTCTGGTATTTCCATTACTACATTTGCGCTGAAGCCGCCAAGATTCGTGCTGAAAGTGCCGTTGGTTGCAAACTTTGAAATGGTGCCTTTAAAATTTCCTTTAAACTTTATATTGCCTAAGCTTGACAATGAAGGGACCTCGACTTTGGCAATGGCAGGAATAAATGTGACCGCGTCGCGGTAAGAAGTCTGCAGGTTGCCGGACTGAAAATTGATGATCGTTTTGTTTATATCAGGCAATCCCGCTAAAGAAATGTTACCGCTCATTGTGGTATTGGCTCCTGCTCTTATAAAAAGATTTTTTGCAGCAAAATTGCTCACAGTTCCATTTCCGTAGCCGGAAACAGTTATTCTTTTATTCCAGCTTTTTGCCGCAGGTACAAAATAAGCAAGGTCATTGCTGTTTACATCAGCATTATTTAATCTTATATCCATTGACACTTTGGCAATGAAGTCTGAAAAGTCTTTGCCGAGGTTTGTAAACTTAAATGCAAGATAATTTTGAAGACGGCTTTTGGGCGTAATAAGCTCCAGCTTTGCAAATTCCATTATTTGCGGCGTAAGCTTAAAATTCGTCTTTAACTTTCGTATGTCGAGCCCGCTTCTTTCTTTGGCTGCAAGGTTAATGTCGGCTTTGATAGTGTCTTTTATAAAAGTAAGGCCAGACACGCTTCCGTTTATTTTGTCAAAAAGAAGATTAACTGCGTCAAAATATGGATAAGGAGTACGGCCGGCAGTATTGAAGTTTTGATAAGTGCCGTTTTTTACGGTCAGCTTTCCAACTTTGAGCAGCATATTTCCTTCATTAAAATACATTCCTGAATCCGCTTTTTGTTTGTTATTTACTAAAACAGGTCTTAATCCTGCAAAACCGGATAAGGAAAAATAAGGCTTGTCAAGATCAAGCTCTTTGATGTCTATGACGTTTTGATCTATATTAAAATCGTTGGCTTCCAACTGCATATTTCCGAGCTTCACATTCATAAGAGAACCGGCCCACAAATCTTTTTTTATAAAAGCAATATTTTTAAAATCAAGCTTTTTCAGGTTGAATTTTAAAGTGCTTTTTTTCTTCTGATCTTTAGGCTTTGCAGGGGAAAAATAATCAACCAAAAACTGGTAGTTCCATGCAGAGTCTTTACGATACATATTTACGTAAGCATCTTCCAGTCCTACGTACTTAAGCACCAGTTCATCTTTCAAAAAAAACCAGTCAGTGATTCTTACCTTTACCTGGTCAGCATACAATAAAGTATCTTTATTTAAGTCTTTGATCAGCGTTCCTTCAAGGTTCATGCTATTAAATAAGGCAAAGCTGACGTGCTTAATGCTTACTTCTGTGTGCAGGTCTTTCGATAGCCGTTTCGCTACTTTGTCTACTATCAGATTTTGTACGTATGTTGTTTGTATAATTACAAATGCAAACAGCAGCAATGCCAGGAGGCTTAACATTATTCTGCCCGTTATTGTAATAAATTTCTTCAGCAAATTATATTTTGTACTTGTAAAAATAAAGAAACATAACGGCAGTGCAAGCCACATGCAAGATTATACAAAATAATAACAAATATGGATATAGCAGCAGCGATTGATAAGGCTCTTTTAATAAAGCACTCTTGCAACCTGCCATTCAGTGCCTGTTAAAGCCCTTACGGTAATGATTCCTTTTGCCACGTTTGTTAGAGAAATATTTACCTGTGCGGCCCCTGGGTCAGTTTCCTGCTTCAGCAAAGATTTTCCGACTGCGTCGAATAATTCTACAGAAGTGGTGCCTGAAGGAAGCTTACACATAAGATTTGTGCCTGTAATGAAAGTTCTGAGCATTTGCCTGTTAATGCCGTTAGAACTAATAACCTGCGAATAAGTAATCTGGCCGTTCTTTGAAATTGTTTTCAGCCTGTAAAAGGTCTTAGCAGTAGCAAGAGGCACTTTGACAGCATAATTGTTTGAAGCCTGATTAGATGTAGCCGTCATTCTGCTTACCTCAACATAAGGATCAGAAAGAGTTGCTCTCTGCTCCAAAACATACACATCTCCTGCTTCTTCAGACTCTGTCTTCCAGTAAATTTCAAATTTGTTTCCGGTTTCTCTTCCTGTAAAAGAAACGAGATGCACAGCTAAAGCATTACCGGCAACAACCTTATAAAGTGTGCCGTTAAGTGACAACGCGTATAAAGTACCATTGGCAGCTTCGCCAAAAGAAACAAGATTTGCAGGCCAGTTGGTTTGCATAGTTGTACTATAGCTGCCGCTTCCATCTGGTTTTATAAGCCAGCCATTGTGGCTTACATAATCAGTACATATATAATAATCATTTAAAGAAGGATATTCATTTCCCCTGTATACATAACCCCCAGTTATGGAATAACCGCCTGTTGCATTATTATGTGGATATTCAAAAATTGGAAAAACGTTGTTTAATGGTGGTGCTGTGCAGGTTGAGTCATATATATGCGTTCCTTCCAGGCATCGCCAGCCATAATTTTTATTGAGAATACTATCTGCTTTTACCACGTCAACTTCTTCCCATGCATCCTGGCCTACATCTGCAATCCACATATCCCCGGTTTCTTTGTCAAAGCTCCACCGCCAGGGGTTTCTAAGGCCTTTTGCAATAATTTCAGGTTTCACTGTTGCGCTGCCTGCAAAAGGATTTGTTGCAGGAATGCTGTAGTAAGGCGGGTTAGGATTATTTACATCTATCCTGAGCATTTTTCCTAATAAAGAAGTATCGTTTTGAGAATTATTGTATGGATCGCCGGCAGAACCTCCGTCACCGGTACCAAAATACAAATACCCGTCAGGTCCAAAAACCAAATTGCCGCCGTTGTGATTTGCAAAAGGTTTTGGGATAGACATCAGAATAACACCTGAAGATGAGTCGGCAATATCAGCGGTGCTGCGGGTGTAACGGGCAATGGTAACGTTACCGGCTTTATCAGTGTAATAAACAAAAAAATACCCGTTATTTATATAATTTGGATGAAAAGCAAGACTTAGCAAACCACGTTCCCCTCCGTCATAAGATATCTTGGCAGCCATATCAAGAAAAGGTGCCGGTAAAAGAGTTGTGCCATTCCAGATACGTACCTGACCGGTTTGCTGAATAATGAACAAGCGGTGCGAACTGTCATTTACTTCTTCTGCATCTACAGGGTTGGATAATCCGCTTACAACCGTTTCAAATGAAACAAGCGGCTGAGATTTCAAGCCGTTTGAACCTATCAATAATAGCAGCACAAGCAGATATTTATTCATAAAGTCAAGTACAAATTGTGTTAGAGAAAATTATAATAGTAAATTTTTTATAATTAAAATTGACTTATTACTATCGTTATTATCTTTATATGAATTCAAATTTTTACTAATTCAGATAATTTTATTTTACTAAGTTAACTAATTCTTCCATATCTATTCCCTTTTCATACGCTTTTACGAGCATTCCTTTTTTATCGTAAAAAGCAGAAAAAGGAGTGAACTTAACATCGTAAAACGTCGTTACTAATCTTGCAGGGTCGGTGCCTATTTTGATTGCGGGAAAACGTTTGATTTTATAATGATCGGCAAAATTTGCCATATCCGCAAAAGGCCTGCTGGTAATCATTATTATCTGCAGATTATTGAATTGCTTCATTTTACTTAATAATTCTTCTGTTTCAAGCTGGCAATGGCCGCAATCGGGACTAAAGTATAAAACAAGAGTTGGTTTTTTCGGTTGAAGATTACTCTTGCTAAACCAGGAGCTGTCAGGCATTTGAATTTTAAACGAAGGAATATAAGGTGTTTTCTGATAAGGCGCCAAAGTATCGTGCCCTGCAGTTGCCGTATTTGACTGTGCTGTCGAAGAAAATGAAATCACCACGGATAACAGGAGAATATTTATAAGTCTCATAAAATTTTTATTGTTATTTACCAGGTATATTTTATCAAAAATAAAGAATAGTATAATCAGCACAGCAAACAATGTCTTTACCGGTTGTTAAAGTATTGTTTCACCTTCAATCCCTATTTTTGCGTTCCCAGACCAAATAACTGCCGCAAAATGAATTTCAATTTAAGCCAGATACCTGTGAGAACCCCCAAGCCGCGCCAACATGGCTTAACAATGATTATGGATAAGGGTTTAAGCCTGGCCGAAGCGGAAAACCTGGTAAGTGTTGGTTCGCCTCATATTGATATATTAAAGCTTGGTTTCGGTACTGCCTTCGTAACGCCAAATCTGCGGCAAAAAATAGAAGTGTATCAAAAAGCGGGTATTCCTGTTTATTTCGGCGGCACTTTGTTTGAAGCTTTTTTAGTAAGAAATGAATTTAAAGCCTACATAAATATGATGCGTGATTTTAGTATTGATTATGTAGAAGTAAGCGATGGTTCTATAACTATTCCTCACGCAGAAAAATGCGGCTATATAGAAAAGCTCACAAAATTTGGCACAGTGCTGAGTGAAGTTGGCAGCAAAGACGCAGCACACATCATTCCTCCGTATAAGTGGATAGAGCTGATGCGTGCCGAGCTGGAAGCAGGGTCTGCTTATGTAATTGCCGAGGCGCGGGAAGCTGGCACCGTTGGAATTTATCGCGGCTCGGGTGAAGTAAGAGAAGGGCTGGTGCAGGAAATACTGACGCAAATACCTGCCGAAAAAATTATCTGGGAGGCGCCTCAAAAAGACCAGCAGCTATATTTTCTCGAATTAATAGGATGCAATGTAAACCTTGGAAATATTGCCCCTACAGAAATTATTCCCCTCGAGGCAATGCGCCTTGGCCTGCGTGGCGATACCTTTAGTCTTTATCTCGACAAAGCAAACAACTTATGAGAAGATTTGGATTAATCGGCTACCCGCTTTCACATTCATTTTCTCCTGCTTATTTTTCTCAAAAATTCAATAAAGAAGGTCTTTCTGATTGTTTGTATGAAGCCTTTCCGATAAAATCTGTTGAAGAGCTGCCTTCGCTTCTTGCCAATAATCCTGACCTTGAAGGACTAAACGTTACCATTCCTTATAAAAAAGAAATTCTTCCCTTTTTAAATAAAAGCACTGAAGCTGTAAAGCAAACAGGGGCATGTAATTGTATTAAAATAAAAAATCAATTTCTGACGGGATATAACACGGATGTTGCCGGTTTTGAAAAATCATTGATGACTGATTTAAAACCTGTGCACTTCAAAGCGCTCATATTAGGAACCGGCGGAGCCGCGGCTGCAGTAAAATTTGTGCTGAAAAGATTAAACATAGATTTTTTATTCGTTTCAAGAAAAAGCCAGCCCGACAAAAACATTCTTACTTATGATGAAATCAGCAGTGAAATGATAAATGAATACAAACTGATAATAAATACAACACCTTTGGGTATGTATCCTGATGTAAATAGTTGTCCGGATATTTTGTATGAAAATCTTACAAAGGAGCATTATTTATATGATCTTATTTATAATCCTGACCAAACTTTATTTCTTGAAAAAGGCGCTGAAAAAGGCGCCACAACAAAAAACGGATCAGATATGCTGATTATCCAGGCAGAAGAAAGCTGGAAGATTTGGAATGAAATTGTCTGAACTGAAATTAGGGGATTATTGAAAGAATGTCTGAACCTGGATTTATGGGATTATTTGGATTTCTGGGAAATAGACTGATTGGATCAAAAGTTATTCGCAAAAGATTTATAGTGTTATTTTGTTTGTTAGTAGAACCATTACTACACCTGCATAATAAAAAAACATCTGCCAGGAATCCCGTTTAAATATCCTTTCCTACAAATCCCAATAATCCCATAAATCCAGGTTCAGACATTTATATTTAGTTTCTCGATAGCTTCCGCCGGTACGGGAACTGTCTTTTTAACAGTATAATCATAACACAACATTCCTGTTTTTACTTTTGCTGCTGTCAGCCAGCGTTCGGCTTGTTTTACTTCCATTAAGTATACCATATCAAAACCTAACCTGTCAAAACCTGTCGCCGCTACTGATATTTTTACTTCATTTCCATAAAAAAGTTCACGCTTGAATTCGATGGCTGCATCAGCCATAATTAAACCTGTGCCTGCGAAATTTAATTCAGAATAACCATGAAAATTCAGGAACTGTAATCTTGCTTCATGGGCAAGAGACAGAAACACTTCATTGCCCGCATGCCCGCCATAATTAATATCGGTAATACGTATGAAAATAATTGTGGAAAAAGCATAGTTATCCGGAAGGGAAACTTTTATTCTTTCCATGAAGAGATATTAAAATAATTAGTTGTTTTTTAAAACCGGAGAATACGTAAGCATTATTAATGCCAGTATGCCTGCACCTGTAACCGCCAAAAAATAGTTGACAGGCTGGTTATTGACTGAACGGCGAAGAGTATTGGAAAAAAGTTTTTTAGGACGATTTCCGAACTCCTGCTCATCTAAAATTTTTTCAATTCTGTCCCAAACATGGGCCGGAGGTACAGTAAGCTGTTGTGTCATAGTAAAAGTTGCTTTTGTTTCAATAAATGGTTTACCTGGTCAAAGAATTTCAGGATATAAAAGTATAGTATAAAAAGTTACCCTCTAATACCGTTAGATTTTACAGACGACATAAATATTTGCATGGTTGCAAAGAATTATAAATAATTCTCTTATTGACACAATTTATTCCCGTTTTGAGATAAAAAAGCTAATAATTTGTTCACTGCTTTTCTTCTGTGACTAAAGAAATTTTTATCTTCGATGCTCATTTCACCAAAAGTCCTTGTATCACCAACAGGAATAAATATAGAATCGTATCCAAATCCCTTATCACCTTTAGATTCATAGCTGATAACTCCTTCACAAATGCCGCAAAACTGTTGCTCCTTATCATTAATGATAAGTGATATAACTGTGCGAAAACGTGCCTTTCGGTTCTTATTTCCTTTTAATGCCTGCAACAGTTTTGCTGTATTATGATCAGGGTTTCTGCCTTCCCCTGCATACCTGGCGCTTTTTACACCTGGTTCTCCGCTTAATGCTTCAGTTTCCAGGCCTGTATCTTCACTAAAACAATCTTCACCTGTAAGCCTGTAAATTGTTTGCGATTTTTCTCTTGCGTTTTCTTCCAATGTGTTATATGGTTCAGGAATGTCTATATCTATACCTGCATCCTTCAAAGAAACAACTTCAAACAAACTGCCGATCACATTTTTTATTTCTTCGACTTTGTTTTGATTATTTGTTGCAAAAACGAGTTTATTCATCAGGACATTGTTACGTTACTCCAAGACTTTTTCTTCCTTCAGATCGGATATTTAAATAGTAAAAAGCTGCTTCAGACCGTTCCATAATTTTGTTTTTAATAACCGGCCTTCATTACCTGCTTTGTTAAGTGCCGAAAGGGCAGGAGCCAGCATAATAGAACTGCCGGCATAGTTTTGCACCTGGAAAGTAGGAATCATAAAAGGCAGCTTAATAAGGGAAGGCTCAACATCAAATAAAACAATTTGCAGGGCAGCAAACTGTTCTTTTATTGCCGTAAAAGTTACCTCTTGCCGGGCTATGTTTATAATGGCAATATCTGCAGTGTTTAGCTGGCAAGCTTTTAAAATATTGGTTAGAAAAGTAAGGTCTTCTTTATGCAGATGAATCACAGTTGGCTCGCTTACAACAATAATTATATTCTTACTGTTTTCACCCAAATATTTTATCTTGTCAGGTGCAGACGCAGCCTGATCAGGTAATTTATTGTCAGCTAATATTTCATTATTAAAAAAAGCATCGGGATCGACAAGACAACTTTTATACAAATCTGCTATTAAAAAATCGGGTAATCTTATTTTATCTTCATCCATTAATCACCGGTTTAGAGAATTACAAAGACTTTTTTTCGTTTCTTTGCTGTAAAATTAATGCTATGGTTGCAGCACCGGATATAAATATTCAAAAGGTTAAGACAAGTAGGCTCCAGTCTCTTTCTTTAGCTAATCTTCCGTTTGGAAAATATTTTACCGACCACATGTTAGAGGCCGACTATGAAGATGGCGAATGGAAAAACATTGAAATTAAACCTTACCAGCCATTGCTGCTCGATCCTTCACTCTCTGCGTTGCACTACGGCCAGGCTATTTTTGAAGGAATTAAGGCTTATAAGGATAAAGAAGGAAATGCGTATATTTTCAGGCCTTTGGATAACCTTAAGCGTTTTAATATTTCCGCTGCAAGAATGCAAATGCCCGAAGTGCCCGAAGACATTTTTATGGAAGGTATGAGATTGCTTGTAAATACAGATAAGAACTGGATACCGGAGCAGGACGAACATTCGTTATACATCCGGCCGTTTATGTTTTCAACTGCTCCTTTTCTTGGTGTCAAGCCTTCAGATTGTTATAAGTTTATGATCATTTTAAGTCCTACAGGTCCCTACTATAGCAAGCCTATGCGTATTTATGTAGAGGAAAAATACACCCGTGCTGCTCCCGGCGGAATTGGTTTCGTAAAAGCAGCCGGAAATTATGGCTCGAGCCTGCAAGCTACAGAAACAGCAAAGCAGCTTGGTTACGACCAGGTTTTGTGGACAGATGCTTTTGAGCATAAATATGTGCAGGAGATTGGTACAATGAATGTTTTCTTCATTATTGGCGACAAAGCTTTTACTCCGGAAATAGCCAGCGGAACGATACTGGCAGGTATAACACGTGACAGCGTTATAACAATTTTGCAGGAAATGGGTGTGGAAGTGGTGGAAAAAGCAATAAATATAGATGAGATAATGGGAGCTTACAAGGCAGGTACTTTGCAGGAAGTGTTTGGAACGGGAACTGCAGCAACAATTTCTTCTATCAAAGAGTTAAAATACAAGGATAACGTAATTGAATTTAATACGGACACCTGGAAAGTATCTCCTGAAATCAAAAGGCGGTTAGATGATATTCGCAGTTCTAAAGTACCTGATAAATTTGGCTGGATGTATAAAATATAATCCCGTATTAACTTTTGAAAAATTTTAATGCGTATACAATGAAAAGGATTATAATCATGATTGAATATTAATTTTGCAGCAGAAGCAATTTGCTATCAATAAATATTTCCATAATATAGTTTTGGAATTTCATAAAGGGGTAATTACCTTTGCCGTCCGAAAAAATCATAAAAAGGTAACAAATGCCTACAATACAGCAACTGGTTAGAAAAGGTAGAGAAATAATAAAAGCCAAAAGTAAATCAAGAGCTCTGGATGCTTGCCCGCAGCGTCGCGGGGTTTGTACGAGAGTATATACAACTACGCCTAAAAAACCAAATTCAGCTTTACGGAAAGTTGCAAAGGTGCGTTTGACTAATAAAATTGAGGTTATTGCTTATATTCCTGGTGAAGGGCACAACCTGCAGGAACACTCAATTGTACTCATTCGTGGCGGTCGTGTAAAAGACTTACCAGGGGTTCGTTATCATATTGTACGCGGCAGTCTTGATACAGCAGGTGTAAAAGACCGTAAGCAAAGCCGTTCTAAATATGGCACAAAGAAAGTAAAAGCAAAGAAATAGAAGTAACATTTAAGAAGAAAGCTTAAAATTGTTCTTAAAAGCTTACATTGAAATAAATAAATAAATTCAGCAGTTCTAACTGCGCAAATAATAAGAAACATGCGTAAGACGCAACCCAAAAAGATACCTTTAGCGCCAGACCCGAAGTTTAATGATAAACTCGTTACCCGTTTCGTTAATAACCTTATGTGGCAAGGGAAAAAGAGTATTGCCTTAACCATTTTTTATGATGCCTTGGAAAGAGTTGCAAAGCAAACTAATGAAGATGGCTACGAAATCTGGAAAAGAGCTTTAACTAATGTAACTCCAGGTGTGGAAGTAAGAAGCCGCCGTATAGGAGGAGCTACTTTTCAGATACCTTCTGAAGTCAGACAAGATAGAAAAGTATCTTTAAGCATTAAATGGCTTGTACGCTTTAGCCGTGAGAGAAATGGCCGCAGCATGGCAGAAAAACTTGCCAACGAAATAATTGCAGCAAGCAAAGGTGAAGGCGGTGCTTTTAAAAAGAAAGAAGACACGCATCGTATGGCAGAAGCAAATAAAGCTTTTTCGCATTTTAAGGTATAAATATATTTTTATTATATTTTTAAGCCGTTCATTTAATGAGCGGCTTTTTTTTATGTAAATTATTTTATCGGAAATCCTTGCTATACTTATTGTCCATTTATCAATACTAATTCGACGCTTACCATTTTCTTAAAAAAGATAGTTTCTAAAACTTAAAATTATAGTTAGTAAAAATAGAAAGAGATCGCTTTTTAAGGCGACCTCCTTCTTCAAAACAATGATTAAATTTAATAGCCCGCGTTTTGTGTTAGTGTGTTGCCATATTTAGCAGCTACATCTATAATAGCGGCCGGAATTGGAAAATATTCATTTTTTCCTTTTGTAAATGAAGCAGTTTGCTTATAAATCCGTTTAGTCTTTTCTTTGTCAAGATAAGCATTTAACGTTTCTGCGGCAATGCCCCAGCGGACAAGGTCAAAGAAACGATGACCTTCTTCTGCTAATTCCAATCTTCTTTCAAAACGTACTGCAGTTCTTGCCATATTTTGATCGGTAAAAGGAGCATTGTAGATATCAATTACATAATTAGCCACGGCGCCCTGTACCCAACTTACCGGGTTTTTGGCTCTTGCACGCACTAAATTTATATATTCACGAGCTTTCTCTAGAGAGCCTGCTTCTATCTCTGCTTCTGCAGCCATTAGCAGCACATCGGCATACCTAATCAAATAAATATCTTTTGCAGTAATATTTTTCCATCCAGAAGATGTAAGGACATTTTCGTCCTTTTTAGAAAAAATATGTTTTTTTGGACTGTAAGGACCGGCGTAGTTTTGATCTCTGATCCATGAGTAGCCAGGGTGAGGACCCCAATCCCAGAAATTAATACCTCTTCTTCCTACGGACCAGTCTAAGCGTGGATCTAACGGAGTTACATTATCGGGCTGATAAGCATCCTGGCTTTTTAATCCCTGGTCACTTTTAAGATCAACATCATTAAAAGTAGTAAACAGCGGCAAACCATCAGCGCCGGTTTTATAAGCATTTACCAGGTTTTGAGAAGGCTGAAAGAAACCGCAGCAACCAAAATCACCGCCATAAGGAAAGGCAAGACCTAACGAACGTTCGCCACTGCCATCAACATTGCCAGAAGCTGCTGAAGCTATGCCAAACACTTCTTCTTTGTTGTTATCAAAAGCTGCATCAAAATTTTGCCAGTAAGCATCCTGTAAACCATATTTTTTACCCTGTGAAGTTTGGCCGCTTGCTATTATAATATCGTAAAGAGCTTTTGCATCGGCGTATTTGTGCTGGTACATATAGGCTTTTGCAAGGTAGCACGCAGCAGCCCATTTATTTACCCGGGCCGCTTCTGGCTGAGTCTCAGGTAAATTGTCATAGGCAAATTTTAAGTCTGCTTCTATATTTGGCCAAATGTCTGTCGAATTGGTATATTTTGTAGTGGTATCTGAAATATAAGGTACATTGTTCCACATTTTTTTTGCTTCAAAATGAAAGTGTCCCCTTAAAAACATCGCCTGACCAAGAATATTTTTCTTTTCGTCGTCAGTTAAGACAATTTCAGGATCATTTGCAAAACGTATTACATCATTTGACCTGGAAACTCCTTCATACACCGCCACCCATTTATCATAGAAGTAAGGGTTTGTGGGCTGTGATTTATATTGCTCTACTTCGGTCATCTGGGGCTGGTCATTAGCATCAGTTCCTTTATAAGCATCGTCTGCAGCGACACCGGCCGTAGCCCAGTTAACAGCAGAAGGAGCCCATGTACTGGTAACCCCCTGCCCATCTAAAACCCCGTAAACTCCTATCAACAAGCCATCCAGCCCCTTTTTGTTTTTAATAAGTTCCGGAGTGTATTGTCCGTAAGGCTGAGCGTCTAAAAAATTCTTCTTACAGGCTTGTAGTATCAGCATTGCGGAAACCATTATAAGCCCAAAAAAGAGTACAAAAAATTTATTTTTTTTCATGTGTATGTATTATTTATCCTATTATAAATTAAAATGAAAGGTTTACTCCTCCGGTAATAATTCTTGGTGTGGGAAAATTTCCAAAGTCTACACCCAAGCTGTTGGCATCAGATCTCGCTTGCCTGTAATCACCTCTGCCCACTTGTTGAGTAGTAATTTCAGGATCTAAACCGGTATATTTTGTTATGGTAAATAAGTTCTGCGCCTGAACATAAATTCTTAAGCGATCTATACCAGCCCTCTTTAAAACATTGGCTGGAAGAGAATAGCCAACAGAAAGATTTTTAAGTCTTAAATAGCCTCCTGGTTCAACATAATAACTTACAGGTACCTGCCCGCTTGCGCCGTCAGAAGCGTCTAATACTGGTAATTTAGCATTAGTATGTTCCGGTGTCCAGCTATCATACAAAACTCTTTTGTCTCGGTTGCCCTGGAACGTGTTAAAATCTGTCCAGTAACGAACATAGTTAACGATTTCACCGCCATCTTTCCAATACAAGAAAGTGGCAATATCAAAGTTTTTATAAGAAGCATTCAAGTTTATACCCGCAGTAAAATTTGGATGAGGACTACCCATAAAGGTTCTGTCATCAGGTGTTATTTTACCATCTGGTTTACCACCCGGTCCTGATAAATCTTTGTATCTCCATTTACCAATGCCTTTATTATTTTGATCTAAAGCATCTACTTCTGCCTGGTTCTGGAAAAAGCCATCAATAATATATCCGTAGAAACTTGACAGTGGCCGTCCGGTTACTGAACGATTAAATGGGTCTATTCTTGATCTGTTACCTTCAAAAAACGGATCTGCTATATTTCCGACAGTGTTTCTATATAGAGAAAAAGTTGCACCTGCATCGAATTTGAAGTCTTTACCAATATTAGTTCTATAGTTAAGCCCAATATCTACTCCTTTGTTCTTCATATCGCCTATGTTTACAGGCTGCCTGTTGATATTCCCGTTACTGGTAGGGTCCAACTGTCTTTCATACAGCAAATCAGTCGTTTTACGGTTATACACATCCACTACCAGGTTTACACTATTGTGAAATAAGGTGGCATCTACACCAACGTTAGTAGTTGCAGACTGTTCCCACTTTATGTTTGGATTACCAATTGTGTTATGCCTTAAACCCGGCGTAAAGCTTGTATTGCTGCCATCAATTGGATATGCTGCGTTGTACAAATCAGCAGAATAAGAAGTAAGAAAACCAAAGTCCCGGATATTGTCATTACCAAGAGTTCCCCAGCCGATACGTAGTTTAAGATCATTTAACCAGCTTATCTTATTCTTCAAAAATGATTCTTCTGATATACGCCAGCCCGCACTGGCTGAGTAGAAGTTACCATATTTATTTGCAGGACCAAATGCATTGGAAGAACCATCTCTTCTAATTGAACCGCTAAGCAGGTATTTATCTTCAAAATTATAATCCACTTTTGCAATAACAGGAGAATACTTTCTGTAACGATACTCATAACCTCCTCCCTGTGGTGTAGGATTTAATCCTGAATTAATTTGCCAGAAGTTTCGGTCAAATGAGAAATAATTGTTTGTATGCTCCTCTGTAACCCGGCCGCCTCCTTCTACCATTTCCGTTCCTAATAAAGCACGAACATCATGTTTGTCTAAGAAAAGTTTATGAAAGCTGAGTGTATTATACCAGGTCAGTTGATAATCATATCGCTGGTATTCATTAAAATTACCTGTCCCCCCTCTTCCTTCTGCATTTTCGTATGCCGGTACTCCAAAATCAAAGCTGTTGCCGTTTCCATAATCCATTCCTATTACGGATTTAGCAGTAAGGTATTTAAGGAAATCAACTTCAGCATACGCAGATCCTATCACCCCAACTTTTTTATCCTTATTATCTCTGCCCCTTTCTAAATTAGCATAAGGGTTAGCAGCATTACCCAGGTTTGAACCTCTTGTTCCGGCATAATTTCCTTTTAAATCAAATACAGGCACTATGGGTTGCATACGATAAGCGAAGGAAATCGCATTACCCTCATCCTGGTTTTGAAACCCGTGTCTATCTATATAGCTTAACTGAATATTTTCCCCTACACGAATTTTGTTTTTTACAATAAAGTTAGTATTCGCCCTTACAGAATATCTTTTATATCCTGTAAAATTTACGATACCTTCCTGGTTATAATAACCGAGCCCCAAAAGATAGTTACCTGCATCGCTGCCACCGGAAACTGATACATTATGGCTTTGCATAGGAGCAGTATTGGTGATTGCTTTTAACCAGTCAGTACCGGTTTTATTAGCAGGAACTATCAAATAGGTGCCTGCGCCATTAACATCGTTTAAATCAAGCTTGTATTTACTTGGGTCAGCAGCAGCATCACCAGCCTGAACGCCGCTTGAGGTACCTGCCAAAATATATTCAGGAATAACGGGTGTTGCCGTAGAACTCTGACCACCATTGTATTGTCCAAGATTAAAAGTAGTATTAGTTTGTCCGGGTATTCCTTTTTGAAGTAATAAAAGATACCTGCCATACTCTTCAGTGTTCAACAAATTAAACTGCTTGGTAAGAGATTGAACGCCATAATAAGCATCATAACTTACCTTAGGTTTACCCTTACCTTTTTTGGTGGTAATGATAATAACACCGTTAGCAGCCGCAGCGCCATAAGCAGCAGCAGAAGAAGCGTCTTTTAATACCTGCAGCGATTCTATATCGTTGGGGTTAAGATCACTAATGTTACTTACCCGTGCACCATCAACCACATACAAAGGTTCATTCTGGTTAAAGGTGGTAAACCCCCTGATCCTGATAGAAGCACCTGCGCCCGGAACACCTGAGGTACCTACTGTAACACCTGCTGCTTTACCTTGCAACAAGCTTTCCACGTTAGAACCAGGATTTGCTACAAGTTCTTTTGCGTTAACTACAGATACCGAACCCGTAATGTCTTTTTTACGTTGCGTCGTATACCCGGTCACTACTATTTCATTTAAAGTAGATGAAGTAGGATTCAACGAAAGCGTACCGACAGATGCACGCCCGTTAACAGGAACATCAATGTTTTCAAAACCAACAACAGAAATTTGTAAAACACCGTTGTTTTTGGGAATGTTAAGTGAAAAAGTTCCATCGTCGTTGGTTTGTGTACCAACATTAGATCCTTTTACTCTGATAGAAGCACCAGAGATAGGCTGAGCGCCTGTTTTGTTTAAAATTCTGCCCGTAATAGTTTTTTGGGCAAAAACAGAATTAACTACTAATAGTAAAAGCGCAACTATACTACGCTTTACTATCCATGTAAAAGTGGATGGCATGTGCAAAAAAGTTTTGTTTAAAGAAATAAAAGTAGTGTTTTTTAAATTAACTTTTCATTAATTTTAATTTTAACAATAATTTTTAATAATAGTTAGATAAGCTTTTGTTAGAAATGTAGAAATAATTTTTTTATTTGAGTCTTGATTTGTAACAATTATCCATATTGTAAAATAAATATAGTTTAAATCGTAAAGACCTTATAAAGACACCTTTTATTATACTCCGCGTTGCTTCGTTAATAATTTTCTAAGCTTTCTTTTAATGGTTTAATTTCCTTACCTTTGCGCCGCTTATTATTAACTGTAAAAAGGAGAAGTAAGAATAAATTTTGCTGTGTTAAGTATAATTAATTAACACTTAGAGGGCTTCCTTCCGGATTAGGTTGTTTAATAAATGATTAAACGACGGTTATTGCAAAATAAAAACAAAGTCAAATAACAATTACAAATAAAAGGTCATGGCGGACTTAAGATTTCAAAGAAATTTTGGTATTGCTGCACATATAGATGCCGGCAAAACGACAACTACAGAACGAATTCTATACTACACGGGCGTAAACCATAAGATTGGTGAAGTACATGATGGCGCTGCTACTATGGACTGGATGGCCCAGGAGCAAGAGAGAGGTATTACCATCACTTCTGCAGCTACTACCTGTTTTTGGAATTTTCCTACTGCCCATGGAGTTAAAAATGATAATAGTAAACTATACAAATTCAATATTATTGATACGCCCGGTCACGTAGACTTTACCGTTGAGGTTGAGCGTTCTCTTCGTGTGCTTGACGGACTGTTGTCGTTATTCTGTGCTGTAAGTGGTGTAGAGCCTCAGTCCGAAACTGTATGGCGGCAGGCTAACAAGTATAAAGTGCCGAGGATTGGTTTTGTAAATAAAATGGACCGCAGCGGTGCTGATTTCTTAAACGTGGTAAAACAGGTCAGGGAAATGCTGGGCGCTAAAGCTGTGCCTTTGCAATTGCCAATAGGTGCAGAAGATAGTTTTAAAGGTGTTGTTGACCTTATTACCATGAAAGGTATTATTTGGGATGAAGAGAGTCGCGGTATGACTTTTAAAGAAATTCCCATTCCTGCCGATATGAAAGAAGAAGTAGAGCAGTACAGGCAGGAGCTTGTAGAGGCAGTAGCGGAATATGATGATAAGCTGCTTGAAAAATTTTTTGATGATCCTGATACAATTACTGAAGACGAAGTGCATGAAGCTATCCGTAAAGCCACTATTGATCTTTCTATCATCCCTATGATGTGCGGGTCATCCTTTAAAAACAAAGGTGTGCAAAGTGCCCTGGATGCAATCGTACGCTATTTGCCAGGACCTTTGGATATTGCGGCTATAAAAGGCATCAATCCTGATACCGGTGAGGAAGTGCTTCGGCACGCCGATCCTAAAGAGCCATTCAGCGCATTGGCATTTAAGATAATGACTGACCCGTTTGTAGGCCGTCTTGCATTTTTCAGAGCTTATTCAGGTCGTTTGGAATCAGGTTCTTATGTGTTAAACGTACGAACCGGTAAAAATGAACGTATCAGCCGTATTATGCAAATGCACGCTAACAAGCAAAACCCGGTTGATTTTATAGAAGCAGGTGATATAGGCGCTGCCGTTGGTTTTAAAGATATAAAAACAGGTGATACACTTTGTGATGAGAAAAATCCAATTACTTTGGAAAGTATGACCTTTCCGGAGCCGGTTATCTCTGTAGCAATTGAGCCTAAAACCCAGGCCGACGTTGATAAAATGGGAATGGCAATTGCCAAACTTGTAGAAGAAGACCCTACGCTGAGAGTGAAAACAGATGAAGAAACCGGCCAGACAATCTTAAGCGGAATGGGAGAGCTGCACCTGGAAATCATTGTTGACCGTATGCGACGTGAATTTAAAGTTGAGATTAACCAGGGCGCGCCACAGGTTGCTTATAAAGAAGCATTTACCAAAATGATTGATCACAGGGAAACACTCAAAAAACAAACGGGCGGTCGTGGTAAGTTTGCTGACATTCTTTTTGAAATCGGACCTGCTGACGAAGAATTTTTGAAAGAAGGAAAAGGAACATTCCAATTTGTTAATGACCTTTTCGGAGGATCAATTCCCCGCGAGTTTGTTCCGGCTATTCAAAAAGGTTTTGGAAATTCGATGAATACAGGTGTTTTGGCTGCCTACCCGGTAGAAAGCATGAAAGTGCGTGTATATGATGGCAGCTTCCATGCTGTAGACTCAGATGCTATGAGCTTTGAGCTTTGCGCCAGAGGCGGTTTCAGAGAAGCGGGCCGCAAAGCCAAGCCGGTTTTGCTGGAGCCGATCATGAAAGTTGAAGTTACTACACCAGACCAATATATGGGTGATGTAACAGGTGACTTAAACCGCCGGCGGGGAATGCTCGAAGGTATGGACAGCAGAGCCGGTTTGCAGGTTATTAAGGCAAAAGTACCACTAAGTGAAATGTTTGGTTACGTAACCCAGCTTCGTTCATTGTCTTCAGGCCGTGCTACTTCAACTATGGAGTTCAGTCACTACAGCCCTGCTCCAAACAGCGTTTCTGAAGAAGTGATGGCTAAGCAGAAAGGCAAATTGAAAGTAGAAGATTAATATTTATAAACTTGCTTAAAATAAGCAAAGACCTCTGATAAAAAGAGGCTGTCTCAAAAGAATGAGGCAACCTCTTTTTTATTTATAGGGTTTGCTATTGGAGCTAATAGATGTTAATCAGTAAATCTTTTTGGTATTAATAAATAATTTAATTTAAGTCTTTGCT
>JAABUS010001603.1_pt1 | contig 47998 bp, 48 predicted proteins | sample 5560161 | NCBI WGS metagenome assembly JAABUS01 (sample SAMN10711885, study PRJNA513376) | rock metagenome | isolation source: Antarctica rocks | place: Antarctica: Victoria Land, Trio Nunatak nord | collected 2016-01-04 | reverse complement strand
CCCTATGACTCCAGTACTCCTACCCGCCATCCGCCTCTCTATATCATTTTACACCTTCACATCTTCAATCCAGTTTCCTTCTCCCCATAGTCCTCTTAGGCTTGTCATCAAAAACCATTCACGATTACAAACATACCGTGCGCGCTAAAGCCTTTGAGGTCTGGAGGCCAAAACATCAGAAAGAACAAGAGGTAGTTGGGTAAATTTTCGAACGTGCAATATAAGCGGCATGGAGATTTAGATGTATCGCTTTCAAGGTGGTACATATGTTTTGCGTTCATGTAGTTGCGAAACCGCATTGCCTGTTCTTTTGTTTAATCCACATCCCAATCACGTCCCCAAATTCGACCTCCCCTTTTCGAGATACCTTAACCTCCACCTCCCTCACTCTAGACCGACTTCTAGAAACATATCAAGACAACACGCGTCTGCGACTCCTAAAGCCACAACTCTTCATTGCTAGAATCACGCATACATATCATCTTTTTGCTTTTTGTAACGATAGCGATGTCTTACATAAGTGTCACACAACCCTCCGTTCAGAAAGGGGAAGAGACGGACGCAAGGGTGGTAATAGAAAACATAGCACATTTACAGGACTGGGGTTTCCGGTGTTGGACCGGCCAGGCTTCAGACACGAGGTTCGGTTTTTTGTTGACTGAACAAAAGACATCAAAACATCTCAAACCACCATTTCTACACTCTCGCAACTCTCACTCCCTCGCCCCGGGCCCCCCATCACACCAGCACTCCACCCCCTTCACCCCCACATCCTCACTTCCAGCAAAATATCCCCTACTCCAATCCTCCAGCACAAACCCGAGTAGGTTTTAGGAGATCTACAGCACCGGCTGAGGAAGCCGAGTAGCCGAGGCAAGTTGTTAGTTAACGAATCGCTCAAAAAAATGTGAACACGGTTTTTTGGAACAATCCTATTCAGGTGTGTGTAGCATATTCCAGAAGCAAGCGAAGGAGGAGGGATGGAATGGGAGATTTCAGAGATTCGAGTACAGACGGTAAGAGAAAGGGGCTGGGGCTGAGAGGTTTGGTACGAGGGTTGAGAGGGCAGAGGGGCTGGTGGGTGGTAAAGCAGTATTGGCTGTTGGGGTGGGGTGGTGGGGGTTTGTGGTTAGGGATGAGGGGGGATGATGGCGGAGGGCGAGTGGGAATGTCGAAGCTCGGGGGTGTCTATATAGTGTAAATCCAATCCTTCTACAAAAATTCTGTAATCGAATCGGCGAGTTAGGATAGGTGTAAGCTCACGTTCACTGAAATAAATAACATTATTGGTTTACGTTTAGCAAACGGGACACAAGGAGATAGGACATTCAGCAACTTTCTCAACCCATCATCCCCCTCATTCTTTCCTTCTCGTCCTTCACAGCCAAAGCCCTTTCTTTAGCTACAGTACATCCCTACAACCTCAACCCGATCATCCTCACCCCCTCGCTTCTTGAAATATCCTTCCCCTCATTGACACCACCGTCATAACACGACAGTCCGAAACCATGACTGCCAGGTTTCTTCTTCCGCAAGCACGTTCTGCAAGACTTAGGAAATTAGGGGCAGTGAATGAGGATGGGTTTCATGGTGGCCTTCAAAGATGGTAGACACGTTTCAGTAGTGGCGTCGAAGTGCGAGTGCGAGTGGGTGGGTTGGGATGACTGGAGTCAGATGGGGAGTGGCGGCGGGTGGGAACGGTGGCGGCGGTGGTGTTGTCAAATGATGGGGCGGGTTGCAAGGGGGGGGGGAGGGGAGGGGAGAGGGAGAGGGAGAAACAGAGAAAAGGAAGGATTGGAGGAGAAAAAGGATGAAGATAAGGAGGAGGAGGAGGAGGACAGTGAGCTGGATAAGGAGGAACGGTTGGATATGTTGAGAGAGTAGCTTAGGGGACTTTCCGATTCAGCCTGGGAGGGAAGGAAAATATCGGGATCTTGGGAATTGGCAGGAGAGAGGAAAGGGGTTTTTTCACGGCTAGGAGAATGGGACTTTCAAACTCTACATCACAAAAACAAGACTCAACCCTGAACATTGATGACACTGAGTTTGGTTTCGGACTAGCACTTCTTCTCGCTATATCGCAAAACGACAGACAAAAATAAATGAGAACTCGTCCCAATTCGTCAGACTTCAATTTTGGTCATATACAACATAATCCGCGTCCTGCAACTCATGTCACAATCTTCAATACACTACCAAACCACCCCATCCACATAGCAGCTCTCAACCCTCGATGCGTGATCAATGACCGTTGGAAGCCCCATTCGAGCCATTGACCCTAGTTCCGTTCGTCCCGGCAGTTTCATGGCTCTGTGATTTATGCATGCCCTTAACCGGGGCACCATTGTTAGCTAGCGCACCTCCACCGACCCTCTTGCTCATTCCGTTCGCATTCTTGAGGTCATCCTTCTTCGTCATGCCGTTGTGCGTGCCGTTGAATCTAATGTTCGCGATGCCGTCGTAGCCCTCAATGCCGGTGGCTTTCTCAATACGCTTGGCAATATCGGGGCTGACTTCACGGAAAATGGCGATCTGGCGCTTGAGGATTTCTTTCTTGGTGCATGTTGACATGTGGCCGGAGACGTTGCTGACGAAGCGCTCGCGGGCCTTTTCGTCCCAGACACGTTCCCACAAGGCGCGGGGAGCGTTGAAATCTTCGGGACGGATTTCACTCAAGAAAGTTACGGCGTTCGAGGTAAAATCGCCGTGGACTTTGTCAAGGTCGACGGCGCGGTCCTTGAAACGGATAGGTTCGATGGAAGACAAATAATTGGGGCGAGAACCCTGGTTGTAGAAAGCCATGTTACCATCGCGCTGAAAGTTGCCAATGCGGTAGCTGGTTCTGGCTGCATTGACTGGGAGCTGTTGGTAATTAACACCGACTCGGTGGCGGTGAGCGTCGGGGTAGGAAAAGAGACGCGATTGCAAGACTGGGTCAGCAGATGGCTCGATACCTGGAACCATGTGGGCGGGATTGAAGGCGGCTTGCTCGATTTCGGCGAAGTAATTCTTGGCGTTTTCGTTGAGGGTGAACTCGCCAACTTTACGGAGGGGGAACTGCTTATGAGGCCAAACGTGGGTAAGATCGAAGATGTTGATCTTCTGCTTTTCCCAGAGTTCTTCGGCTTCTTTGGCGGTCATGGTCTGCCATTCCACAGTCCAGGAGGGACATTCGCCGCGGTCAATCGCTCCAAAGAGATCCTTTTGGGAGTAGTCGGGCGACTTCGTCTTAGATTCCTCCTGTGTCAGGAACTTTGTACCCTGCTTCGATTTCATGTGCATCTGACCGTAGACCCATTGGCCTTCCTTGTTGACAAGCTTGAGAGTGTGACCGGCGTATCCGTGCATAAAGCGGTAACCGTCCGGAATGCCGCGGTCACCCATGAGAATCATAACCTGGTGGACAGACTCGGGGTTGTTCGAGAGGTAATCCCAGAACATTGTAGAGCTGGACAACGATTAGCAAGAAGTGCAGAAGATTGAATAGCACGGTACATACTCATCGGCACCAGTCAAGTGGGAGGCCGGGTGACGCTTTTGAGTGTGGATGAAATGAGGGAACTTGGCAGGATCACGCAAGAAGAACACTGGCGTATTGTTTGCGACCATATCCCAATTGCCCTCTTCCGTGCGGAACTTGACAGAGAAACCCCGAGGATCACGAGCACCTATGAAGATTCCGGATTAGCATCACCTTTCCAGTAAACTACCATGGAGCATGGAGCACGTCTAAAGACTCATCAACGAATGATTGCCTTTGAGTCCTTTGTGCGTCTGGAGCAAAGATCGAGCTGCATGGTATGCTTACAGTCGTGAGAGCCGGACTCGCCACCAACGGTAGAAAAGCGCACCGTCAGAGGGCACGTCTTTCCCTTGGTGCTGAAAACATCCGCCATGCAAAGGTCGTCCATCGGGTCTGTGCACGTGAAGGTTCCGTGAGCTCCGCTGCCCTTGGCGTGGACGACACGCTCTGGGATCCTCTCCCGGTCGAAATGGGAGATGAGGTCGATCAAATGAAAATCCTGGAGTAGGAGAGGCCCATTGACACCGACTCGCTGAGCTTCATATGGGTGGGGCCACGCTGTACCATTGCCAAGGGTGTAGATCGTGTCCTCGGAGGAGGCATTGCGATCGTCTTCGTAGGTTCTGTAGACACCTGCAGAGCCCGAGTTCCCTGATGCCCCAGCTTGGGTGGACATGATCGTATGTAGTGTGTTGGGTATCTAGATGGTGAGAAGGACTAGATGGTGGGCAAGCAGTGCAAGTATGTGGAGCTGCAGTGCAATGAAGAATAAGAATTGTAAGAGGCGGCAAATACGGAATAAGTAATATAAGATTTTGTGGGTTACGAGTACTCGGTATCGATTGGTGTATATTTTGCCCCTCCCTCGGCGGCGGGGAACAATCAGAATCTTTGTCATGGTGACGTGCACGGCATTGCACCAATCAGATGACATGGAGAATACGCCGCTCGCTCGGAGAATTCCGTTCTTCCGAATGTGAAGAATCTCTCGCCCGATTTTGATTCATCACGATTCTGATTCTATGATTGAGATGTGATTGTTCATTAATCGTATCGCAGTGTGACATTCAAAGTCACTGAAGGCCAAGACCGTTGGATGAAAAGCTTCCTTTGTCCGGAGCGTAGCGGCAATGTGCAGCTTTTCCTTTTTCTTTTCACTTGCAATGCGTACAATCAGGCACGGAAGGTCAGATGAGGCTTCGAAGCGAAGTACCGAATAGCCGGAAGCGGAAACTACCCCGCTGTCTGTTTTCCTTGTTGCAGTAAGTTTAACCGACTGCAGTCCCATTGCAGCACGAACATGTATAATACACGCTTATTGACTACACCAAATGAAGTTAGTCAAAACATGTTTTATACATGTTAATTGAAGCATGTATTATACACAGGGGTAGCAACAGGGGGGGTATATATTTATAGTATCAACTAAATTGGCTGTTCCATGAGCACGTGACCATCGACGGAGCTATTCAGAAAGTGCTTCAGCACCTTCTCATCATCAATTTCAATGCCCTGTGTATAGCGAAGCTTCTTTCTTAGGTCCTTCGGCCGATTCAGCGTTCGTTCGTAACGTGGACCGTCATTGCTGTCGTTCGATTCAATGCTTTAATCACTGCGATAGATAGTGATTTAACTGCTGATGATAGCATCGTTTGAACTAGTGCAGCTGGCGCATTGATAGGTCTGTTGATGTGACAGTACAAGCACTTCACTGCAGGAAGGATTCGGTTTGGTAGGATTATGCTCTGAAAGGCATCAGTAACAGCCTGATTGCGAGGTTTGCCACCGCGTTGAGGAGGCATGGCTGGTGGTAGGAAGATAGATCGGATGAAGGTCTATCTATTCAATGCTAGCGACAGCGAGGTCAAACCCTCTGAGCTAAACCAGCTGGGTTTAGCTTGCTTACATAATATAAAACCAATAAACAAACATGAATAAACCGCTAGGAGGTATTATACACGTTTATTGTAGAATAAACGGTTTTTTCGTGCCCTAATTGCAGCGTCAGGCAATTAATTAACTTGATTATAACCGTCGTTGTACCTGTTGTCGCTGTTGTGGTCGTAACCATCCTGATAATCGTCCTTGTTTTCATCGATCGAAAGTGGAAACGAAAGGGGGAGCCCATGTATGGACGCTAGGAAGTTGCGGACCACTCTCCAAGCGCCCTGCTGAGCTGGTCGCTTCGTGACGGGACATATTCTAATGCTCGCCAACAAGAAGATAAGAGAACATGAATGGTAGAGATGGATATACCACTTGAGGTGAGCCCATATAGAAAGTAGGAACAAGCGGAACTTCTAGAGCTAATCTCGAATTCAGACGAACGACTCCATACTATACCTTTTATGTTGGTTTACGAATCGGCCAAAATGTGAACACACTTTGGAACAATCCTATTCAGATATGTGTAGCATATTTCAACATTTTAAAGGAAGTCTCGACACTTTCCCCGAATGGATCTTGTCTGAGGCCGCCGACAGCGCAGCCTGACTCCGCTGGCTCGCTGAGCCCATAGCCCTAGAGGTTAGAGGGCCTGCCTGAGAGAGACTGATGGATGGGTTTGAGTTTATTTTCAGACCTTCTGCGTGGTTCACTCTCCCATCATAGGAAAAAAGGAAATTTGCTAGTCCATGTTGGAGGACGAGGCCATATGGGGCATTTTGGTATGTACCTAGGTTGAAGCTGGATAGGAGTGTATCTAGGAGCGAGCAGGTAAAACTCTACTAGCGGGCCCCAGCCCTATCAGCCCTATGAAGACGGAGATTACCATCTCCCCTATTTCCAACTGTCCCATACCATGCACTCATGCTTTGTAACACATAGCACAGAAGGCTGTTCATCATAAGATGTCATGGACGCTTGTCCTGCTGGAAGTAGATAGCGAAGAAGTCTGATAGCAAGACCAGTCCTTGCCCCGACATGATACAATCTGATCATAGCCATATGTCTATATACACAGCAAAAGGTCAAGAGTCCCTAGTCTTGCTTTTAACATTCATAAACTTTAGACAATGGTGATCATTCCGTGCTTAATCCGCCTTTGTGGATCTTGAAACACTGTCTTCAAGAAAAAGTATACAAGAAAAATAACAACGCTCATAAGAACTCCGAGTACTGTGTTCACGGATTGTTCTATATCCTACCATTTAGTTATGTCCAAAGCTGCGTCGCAATTACTACCATCCTATCAGATAGGCGTTCCGAATATGCCGAGTCATCTCAAGCCAGTGTGGGCTTGCCTGTAGGAGGCTCATTCGTGACTTCTCCTGCAAGACAATCTCCTGCTTGCTGTGGTACACGTTCTTCCTTTTCCAACACCTGAGCGATCTTGTCCTCTATGGCCTTACCGTTGGCAAGCGCGGCGCCGCCCACACTCATCCCAAGAATAGCGCGTTTTACCGTTCCCTCTGGTTTCGATTTAGAATGAAGGGAGAGCTTGTCATCTTCATCGCCGTCATGGGTACTCTTCCAAGGCGACATGTGGTAAGAGACCCCAGTCTCAGGATCAAGAAAGTTCTTCGTATTTTCGGTGGGTTTCAGTTCGATCAATCCCTCATGGAGTCCCTCGTCAGGGCCAGTTGCGATCGAAACTTCCCTGCTGTTTGATTCTGTCCAAGCAGCCACCAAGGTGTCCTCGGAGCGGTTGTTGAGGCTGGGTTCCCACAGGAACCCGCCCTCGTTGTCCAGTGTGTCCTCCTCTTCACGGTAGCGGTCTTGGATGATACGGCGACGAAGATCCCCTGGGCTTTGATCCTCTGGTGGGTGACGCCGGGTAATCTGCACTGGGCCCTCGGTTTGCATCGTTTCTGGTCCTTCGGCGTAATGCCGCGTCACTTTAACACTTCCTTCTGATTTGGCTGCGCTTGTGAAGACTACTTCTTCAGGTGATCGAGAGCGGAGTAATGCCAGAACGCCCCCAGCCATGACAAAGGCAGAGAGTGTGGCTAAAGTCCAATTTCCTGCCCCGCCGAAGCCATAATCCGCCGCTGTATGTGCGGTCCAATCCAAGTGAAAGACGCGTTGCATCGAAGTGGTGGCTCTTTTGGTCAGTTTATAAGCGCCTAACCCCGGAGTGTACATCATAGCTCTTTTAGAATATGGTGGTAAAGTCGGACCCTCCCTGAGAACCCTTTCGCACTCCGGACCTCCGGTAACGTTCGCCTGAGACCATAAGCATGTATACATCTTCGAACTTGCACAAGAGTTACCTGTATCAAGCCCGCACACATCTGTAAAAGGTCGTTACGCTCGGACCATCTAGCCATTTCGTAGGACCTAAGCCCATAGACGAACAGCGACACCATGGCCACTAGTAAAGAGGAAATCCCAAGTATAGAATGGAACCAACCCCTCTTAGAAACCCATCTACCGAGTCCTAGCCACGCGCTCCCCTGGGCGTCTGCCGGGGAGCCCGTGTGTTGCTCCTGCGAAACCGGCGTTGCCTGATTACCATGATTCCCCAGTGAGACAGACTGTGAATCTGAGTGGGACGCAGCTGCTTCTGCGCATGCTTCTGTAGTAGGAGGAGGCTGTGGCAGCTGGGGTGATGTCGCTGCAGACGGATCTTGGTTGCCATTCGCTAGGGAGGGCCACGTTTCTTGTGCCGGTAACTGTTCGGCCGATGAAGAAGGCGTGGTAGATGGAGAGTGTGACGATGATAGATTCGAAGACTCGGCGGATGAGTTCTGGACGAAAGATTGATGCAGGACATTGAGCGGGATCTGATTAGATGGTGACGAGCATCGTGAATTGCCGGCGGAACGCGCCCGCCTGGTATTCCGCCCTCGCTCCCATGGGCGGGGCATCCCAAGGACCAATCTCCTCCAGCTACCATAAAATACACGTACTTGACTCAAAGTGTGTTACCGACTTGGGGTTGTTAAATCGTCGTCGTGAAGGTCTTTCGAGGTTGAAGCCTCTGCGTGGTGGAGGGAAGAGCGATGCTACACCAGGTACGAGTACAACAATAAACAGGATACATATTGACATGAAATTGGCAGCCTACGATGGTTTGCCTTGTCGATCTCATTGCGAACCACTTCTCCTGCATACCATTGGAGAGTAAGGTAGTCATGCGGCCCATTGCGCCCGCCTTCGACGCCCTTGGGCCCGTGGTCGCAACCAATTGGGAAGATTCCTCGAACTTGCGATGAGTAGGATTGAAAGAAAGGTTATCATGGTTGAACATGTCAATATTCGATTAACCCTATCACTCATTCGGAGCAGGCAACAACATCCCATGTTCCATGCGCTGAATTTCACATCCATTCTACGAATCATCCATTTGCAAGGCCTGTTCGAACACCCAAAAACGGCTAAGACTTCGAGAGCTGGAGTCTCATTTTTTGATATCTAAATTTAGCAGCAATTAAGGAAGTCCAGCCTCGCAAGCTGATACGACTTTACCCCAAATCTGTGATTACAGCAAATGGTGGAACCACTCTTCGTCAAGCCAGTCTTATAGCTTTTTTTGCAGATTTCCAATGATATGAGCTTGATGATAATGCAGGTGCTGCCTAGCTTTACCATTCAAATCTTCCTCGAGTCGACCCTGTTTTTACCCTATAGTCAAGCATTCCTTATGATGGAGGCACCCTTCAGCTTAAGGGTTATACAAACATGGTGACACGCCAAAGTCCGAGAAATGCAACCTGCGAGTAAATCATCCTGGAACTACACGGTGTTTGAATGTCAAGTGGGGAGATGCTATTATTGATTCTTCATGCATGATGCATAAAGCTATTTTCAATCATGTGCCTTACTATGCAAGATTCCTTATCTTCCAAATCTACTGCTTCCCTCAGCCTCGATTGTCCATCGTCAGTTGTAAGCTGATATAGGCTTAAGGAGTTCGGATTCCCTGGTCAACTAGCAGAGCTCTTATCACTATTAAGCATCTTAGAAGTATTTCAATTTAGGGGTTGCTTTCCCTTCCAGACCGCCGGCTTTACCGCGTTCAAGGTTCATTGTGTTAGTACGCCTAGAACCAAAGAACTGTTATACAAGATGATCTCGCTGCTTCCAATACTTCAGCTTTGCGGAATTTGCATTGGGTATGCTCTTGATGCCAACGCGTCGACTAGTTGGTGATCCTTCCTGCTATCAAGATTCACACTATTTACACCCTCTAGGTGCGTACTTGAACGTTACTTCTAGACAGTCCCTACGAAGACCGACAACAACATGTAGTAGATGCTCTATGTTTATGCATGCCTTTGAATATGATTGGTATACCGAGCTGCTCACCCATACCGCTGCAACAGTCGTATTTGCGATTGACAATTCAACCAACATTACCAAGACTTCAACGATTCAAGCAGGCACTTTGGTAATCCCCGACAGCCTTAATTATGGTTTGGCATCTACTGTCTCAGATTCTTTGGCTACAACAACCCTAGGAGGAATTGCATACACCCTGTAAGATTTCTCTTCCGAGGCTGGACAAGGTGTCTAAACTAAAACATCCCTAGTACTTACCCAACAGTCTATCAGGGCCTTGACGCTGTTGAAATCTATAGTACATTTCCAGCGACCAACAGCGCTGGTTCTGTGAGCTGTGTTTGGACGAAAATCGAGCTGAGATTTTCGAGCTGAGTGGGTGGTTCGAGAACGTTTCCAACGCTCCTCCGGACCCTCTATCCTTGTATTCAACATGCGATGTTGGAATGGCTAGCCCTCCGCAACTCTTGCTGCGCGTCTCGACACTTACGGCTGTTTCAACGAGCTATATTGGACCGCAAGCTACCTTGAGCAAGATCCTGCCATCACCCACGTTGAGCTCCCCTACAGTCCGCGCAACAATAATGTCCAGCTCGTATTTTCCATCATCTGCCGAACCTTCGCAATACCCAACAATCGACACCTCTCAGCCACCAAACCATTCAGTGCCAGCGGAACAGACTCCTGAATCGAACACGGTACAGTCGAGTCTGTCTCAATCCCACTCAGGTAAGCCAACACAACCCTCATCGGAATCGGCACCAAATGTGCCTACTGTTCAGACGTCAAAGGTCGCCCATTCAATAGAACAAGGTACCGCTGAGCTTGTTCAGGCCAATGAAGGGGCTAGTGCGCCACTCACCAATTCCGTTGCAACGGTGGTGTATGTTAGTGGTGAAAGCATGACTCCAGGAGGCTTTTCGATCGTAGAAGGTACAAAGGTCGCAGCATACTCCTCGAGCTCTCTCCACTTTGACAATAGTGCAATATCAATCCAAACCGAATCTAACCCATCATCCTCCATTACAACACTTGTAAATGGCTTAGTGGTCATAGTCGTACCTGGACCTAGTACCGTCTCTCCGATCGTCACTCCGGTCTCAGTTCTCACAATTGGGAATTCGGTCGTTACCGATGATTCTTCCTGACGTTTCCGCATTGGAAGCCAGACCCTCTTTACAGGAGGTGCGCCGATCACTGTGTCTGGAACACCTATTTCGTCGACGCCTTCAGCTACAGCTCTTGTGGCTGGCTCAAGCAACACAATAATTGGTCATGGACCTGATTTACCAGTCCCCACAATAGGATATCAAAAGCTCTCGGCGGGTTCGGCAGAGCAGTACATGATATACGGCCAAACGCTCGCCCCAGGGGGTCTAATAACCATCTCGGGGACTCCTATTAGTCTCATGCCATCTGCGTCTGGCATAGTACTAGGTTTTAGTACATCGTTGCTCTTAAATCCACCGCACAATGCTCCTGTAATAACTGTTGGATCTTCCGCATACACCGCCGACGCAGCCTCGAACTATGTCATTGACGAGCAAACCCTGGCTCCTGGCTCTGCCGTCACTAGATCTGGCACTCCGATTAGCCTGATGAGATCCGCCTCCGGCATAGTAGTAGCTTCCAGTACATCTTGGCTTCCAAGCCCAACACGCAACCAACTTGTGGTGACCCATGGATCTTCTGTCTTAACCGCCAACGCGGCTTTGGATTATATCATTTATAGCCAAATTCTTGCTAATAACTCCGCCACCACCATATCCGGAACTATAATCTCCATAGATGCCAAAGGGACCGCAGTCACTCTGGGCACCAGCACCGAAAACGCTGCCCTTGGGTCGCTGATCATGAATGCATTTGGGACTGTAGGTCCAGCTCCCATACCAACCGTCAATGCCGCTAAAGATCTCAACCAACTTTCAACGCTGTCTCCGCTAACCATCGACAAAGTCACATTCTCTGCAGATGCATCAGAAATAGTGCTCAGTAGCACTACCTATGCTGTTGGCGCAGGCGCCACGCCCACGACAGTAGTTGTGGGGAATGAGACCTTGAGTCTAGGCCCTAGCGGTGTGGCATTTCCTTCTACGACGGTCGCCATAGAACTGGGTACTGGTATGAGCCCCGTGGCTTTCACTGGGGATGCAAGCAGAGAGTACAGAGCGAAAGCTGGGTTGCTGTTGACTATGTCGAGTGCAGGAATACTACTAAAGGTATTCGCGGCGATAATGATGGGTTAGAGGGCCTTCTGAAGGGGGAAGAATATGTTTATCAGGTTATGCGAGAAAGACACTCGAGATGATTCTGGGAATTTAATTAGGGGGTGGGGTTCGCGGTTAAACGGGGAGAGGAAGCTCGCTTGGCAATATGTTGATTGCAGGGGTACTCATAATCGTAAAGGCGATGGGGTCATGAATGGCGATGAATCGGTGAATGGCTCTTGTAGGAGGAAGACATGGAAAACATATCAGGAACTCGAGCAAAATTGCAATTGCAAGAGGTCGTTCTAACCAGCCAAATGTTTGGGCCTCAACTTGAAAAATTCTCCATTCAGGATAACTTCAAGCATCACAACAAATGAAGAGGAACTTGAAACACACCGCCAGTTATATGAACCTTTGGCTTTAGAATCTAGGTACACAATAACCCATCTCGCTTTCTCCTCTCGATAGGTCAAGGTAGTTGCTGCAGTGCCGTTCTGCTGTCTGCATCAGGCAAAGGCAAACAAAATCACCCGATCACATCAAAACATACTGCTGTAGGCATTCTCAGACAGCAAAGTGCGAGACACAAAGTCTTCGGAACGAAGAATTTCCGTGACGGAGGGCATGTCCACAATAGTAGCAAAACACGTCGCGGATAATCTTCATTTCCCCTTTCTCTCTGGTCAAACTATAAGACTACATAGGCTTAAGTGGCTTGCAGGAAACCCGGTTTTGCTTCGGGTCGAGTCCCCCACCAGCCCCTGCTTCTCCGCTTAGGGGACCAACGACGTCGGGTCTGACACGGCCGTCGTCCTGCGTTTGGCCAGTTTAAGAAATGTTGATGATGAGGTTGGAGGGGCCTTCTCGGACTTCCGCATATCTTGGAGCGGGACCATTGATATCACCTCGGGGGTTTTCTTTGGTGAGAGTTTTTGGCCATTCGTTAATGCGCCTGAGGAAGGTGTCTCAAACTGATCCCCGAATGGATGCGGAGAGAATGGGAGCAGGCAGGAATCGCATGGCACTCGGCATCGAGAGAGATCACAGTATACTCGGGTTTGATGAGGGTGTATTGCCTGCCGTTATCTCTCGGTTGGATTTTTTAGATTCTTCACCTCTGATCCCGTGTAGACGCCGTCAAGGCGGGGACGTATAATGTGGGTAATATCATTCAGCTACTGCACGATAGCGTTGAGCATCAGAGCTGTCAGAAAATTGACTTTCCTTGAATTTATATGATATATATCTTCTACGTGTTTAAGTTTATTCAGCATCTTCAAACGAATTTCTAGAAGTCTGCACAAAAGCTTCACGAGCTTCTTTTATCTAAGCGACTCAGAATCTGGAGTGATCATGTGAGGTAAAAGCATTTCAGTCCAAATTCGAAGGAGTGAAGGGTAGAAACAGGTAGATCGCTCCTCTATCTGTTCCCCTATTCTCCGCGAGGTTTCGTCGAGCCGCTGGCAAAGTTGAGTAGGCATGCACTGTTTTGACGCTGCTCACGCTGGCAATTCGGTTGTGATTGCGGGCTCGAACGGATGAGTACGCTCCATATTTGTACCCATGTTCGCCTCTACCACTTTGCTCGCCGGTTGGTTCCATGCAAGCTGGCCGAACAAGACTCGAAAGGGCCGAATCAACCAGCGCGCATCAGTCCGTAAGACGCATCCGTAGGCCTCCTTGCCTAAGTCTTACTTCCAAACCTGCAGCCCACTCCTCCAGGTCACTGATTTTCTCCTTACCCTTGCATCCACTACTTCCAATAGCTAGCAAGCTCGTCCCCGACTTCTCAGTCCCATGCGTCATGGCCGCAAGAGTGCTGTTTCGCCAACTCGGAATACCCCAACGACGACTCTGCCAGATCGTCGGAATAAGGAAGAATAGGGCAAGTGTAACCATGACCAATGGAAGCAGTAGCCACAACCACCGTACGTGGATGTACGATTCCAAGGCAATAGCGGTTCCATGGATCTTCTGGCCGGAATAGAGTCGCATTCTGTTTGTTATGGCCGTTGCTAGGTTGGCCACAGTCTATGAGACTCTAGACGCACCATTCTGGGAGAGCGCACGTAAAATATCATTCTTCCATCTATCGCTGCCTGTAGTTTCCATTACCCCTGTGCCATTCATGTTGTATCTCATCCAGTTCCACAACGCTAACCCTGCCCCGGAGCTGGCACTGAACGTCAAATTTGACCCGTGAGGAATTAGACCCTGAGGTATCGTGAGTTCGGAATAGGCCGCGCCCATATCATTCATATGATATGTCTGGGATACAGTCTCCGAGAACTGTCCTTGGAAGACTATAGCATCAAAAGTCTGGGCACAGAATAAGGAGATGCAATCATAGACGAAGGTCTTCGTGGTGTTGTGGATTTTCAAGCCCTCATTGAAAGTGGGGGGGATGACTTCATATAGTATCACGGAAAATGCAGCTACTTTACCCTGATACGAGTCGAATGTTCTTGTGTTCGGTGGCAGCGTAGAGGACATAGCAAAGACACTCTTGTAAACGCCTTCATTTTGCAAAAACAAACCGTTTGGCTGATAGGCTTTGGTCAAACATTCCCCAGTGAAGACATTCACGCAATTGCCCTCGATGAGCGTGCAAACGTCAATGCACTCAGAGGTGATTGCTAGTGAAGCGTATGTAGGAAATGTACAGTTGCCTGTTGAGCATTGCGGGTTAATGGCAGCGGAGGTAGCAGATAGATTGGCAATTAAGGCATCGTCGTAAATTGCAGCTGTCACAGATTGCTCAATGTTCCTATCAATGTTCCTAGAATAGGCCCCGCCCGCAACATATCGGTCATAGTATTGGCTAATCGGTACAGTGGCTGTGTTGTTAGCCTTCCTCAGAGGATACCGAACCGATTGCTGCCCGAAAGCGTCGGAAACTAGAGCCATCACAGTCACAAGACATTCGATAGATGCAAGTTAGAAGAACCCAAGGACGAGCAGAAGCCTTGTAGCCCCCATGGGCCCTCTGGATGCCACGTCAAATGCCTGGAATCTGTCTAGCCTTCTTTTCTTCCGATGATACTATATCCACTTTGATTGTCCGAGGCAGGATCCTACGGTGAACAGGGTGGCTCCTTTCAAGATAGTTTCCAGGGTTGACAACAGCATGTTGAGATTGATTGAGTGTTTCCGTTCTGTCGAGGGTCGCTCGTAGTATAGACCAAGTATGATGCCGATGCTTGCCAAGGCAGCGACGGCCGGAAGTATTCCGACGTATTCAAGGGTCCAGCTATCAGTGATTAACCACGTCCAGAGCTTGCGTAGTCGCAGAAATTTTCGTCTCGGGGGTCCGTTGCCGGCTGAATGATGCTTGAGTTCATCGATTTTGGTTTCATATTTTCTCGTGATATTGATATATGCATGATCGGAGATAAGATGCTGTAGATCACTTTGAGAAGAGCCCGCGCTTGTAGTCATGCCTCAAAAGAAAACTTTGTCGTTAGATATATAACATGAAAGGTGTGCTCGAAGATAAACTCATGTACAAAAAGCATATAAAACCTTTCAGCAGATAATCGTATGAGGCCACGGTACGCCCGAGAATGTTTCAGCGGATGCATCGAGGTAACCATAGGGAGCCAATGGAGGTTCATCCCCTTTCTTTACATGCACACTTCCACATTGATGCATACTCACCCCCTAAAGTTTCATCATGCTTAGGCCTTCAACACCTCGCTGAGGCGTAAATTTTGCGGCTTGAATTACGGTAAAATAAAACCAAGGAGCAGAGACAAGCGGCGATTTACCGGAGACAGCTTCGACAGTGATGCAGTCACAGGAGAATAACGAGGGGACCGGCGAGGATGTCGAGGCCCAGCGAGGTCGGATAGGGCGGGGGCGGGAATTAGGGCGTAATAGGAACAGCTCGGAGTCCTCGTCAGCAAAGTATTACTTTTGTAACTGTATAAACCAACGGAGAGCTATCTGCGACGTTTCATATGCGGTGTATATGCAGAGAAAGAAGATGTACGTTTATAGGCTCCCTAACTATGGATTCTGCAGGCAACCAGGCGAAAGAGCTGCGAGAAAGTGAAGTATTGCGTCATTGTTTGCCTTATTGCCTTGATCTGCCCATAGATTCCTAGCATCCTTAAATTTTATCTCAGGGAAATTTCCCTTCTCCTGTCACATCAACGATGCAGTGTCACTAATTCTTGAAAAATTATTTGAGGCTTCGAGGCTCGCTTGCGATACATTGACCTCACGGTCTCTGAGCTTCACCATAATCGCATGGCGCAGCATCAATCCGGTTGGTATTCTAGAACTTTTGGGAGCTGGAAAGTGGATGGCGATCAAAAGGGCTAAAATTTAGGCTAAATGTGAAGATTAAACCGTAGGTTGGTTTCTCACACGGATCCCACCTCTGAAGTTGTTCTGAATAAAGTAGTCATTAAGCTGGGGTCCTGACGAATTGGTATACCTATCAACTTGGCAAAGCCAGGAATCCCATTATGATTTGCAAAACTTGATATGTAGCGATTTGAACCAATCAGCGCCGTCACATGATAGCTATTGATTCTGGCTTAATGGCTCGCCCATCTTCTTGTGCAGGACGCCTTTCAACTTGGAAGAATAGAGATGGTAGGGTGCCCGCCCACGCGCAAGTTCATCCTTCTAGTGCTGTGTTACAGCTCCACAATGGAATTAGTAGGCCTTATTAGAACGAAAGGTGGTGCAGGCTCTTGCAAATTGCATGATTGACAGCATTGTTGTTTTTGTGATCGAGATACATCTTTTCACTTGTGAAGCTTCTTTTAGATGGCCTTCGTTTGCAGATCACTCTTTGTTGGCGGCCACCTCGATTGAGTGCTGTCTTTCCTATTGGCCACATGTCTAAAGAACCATAGAAATAAAGACGATGAAGACTTCTGTTCACAGAGGTGTCACAAAAGGCCCCAGAGAATTCCCTAGTGTTAACTCACCACGGTCAAAGCCTGGTTACCATGGCCCTGAGCCGTCATCAGGACGTTGGAGGAGATCATTGTTGGTATACCGCCAGTGAATATCATACCAATCAACAAGCCAGGGTCCAATGAACTGAGGATTGATCGCACACAGGCTTACCATCGCGTAGACAATGACCGAGGTCATTATAAACGACTGGAACTGTACGAAGAGATGTATCTTCCATTGACTATAGTTTTGCCAAAATACGCGTGTCGGAAAGATGCATCCTGTTGTAATGAAAATCAAAGCCACGCAAAGGTATGTGACTGTTTGTTGAAGCAGCGATAGGTGTAAGTGTGTAGATTCTATGGAGGTGAAGGTTCAGCTAACTAAACCAACAGATACCCCTGACTAACCCGATTAGGATAGGCTCTGAGCATCACGTGCATCAACACTATTATCTTCTTCTTTCCTTGTTGGGAAGCGGGAACTTTACCTTGCGAGAATATCAAGATCGAGAAACCACTGGTCGACAGGGAACCAAGCAATAGCAGAGAGGTAATGGCGCCATTTGAAATCTGATGCATGGATGTCGTCGGATATTCCTCTACCTCGATGTTATCTCAATGACTACGGCAAGGGTAGAAGGATTGAGAAGTAAAATTTCTCAATTGTCGCCAGCTCCGACGACGTTCATAGAAAAGCAAAGCGGTTGTGTGAGAAGAGAATTTACGCAAGTTGAAGACTAACGAAGGAAAGAGAGATAGATCTGAACACTGTTTCTCAGCGATTCTCACGCATTGTATTGTGAGTGCAACAATTTATGAACGTGTTCGAATCAAATAGTCATATATATCAACGAAAATTTCTTTTCTTAATGCGTTAAGATAATGATTAATGTTCGACCTGTCTCTCAAATTACATTAGCTTTCAGCATTTGATCGTTACATTATGACTGCACTCGTTAGTCTGCGCAGAGTACGACTTGATGTTCGCTGAAAATCCCTAAAGAAGATATCCTGTAATCATCTAATCATCACGACTCCTCTCGTTTGACAATGGACTCGCGCACCACTACCTGTTTATACTCTCTTCCCCCGTTCTCTCTCCTACTCAACGCCACCCTCCTCGTCGCCAGGCCCCTTCGTTCCGCATAGAGGTCATCGATACCCTCGGCATCGTCGCCCAGCGCCGGACTCTCGAAGCTCTCAGCCACAACCGCAGCAACACTCAAACGCGCCTGAGTGTCCCTTATGCCCTTGTCCGACCACGTCGTCACGAGCGCTATGGCTGTTAACGCTATCCCAAGAACTACATACAAAACATCCAATATCACGACAGCCAGGAACGGAGCCTTTGGTACGCGCGTGACTAAAGTCTGAGTGCTTGTCAGCATCCCGAGCGGAGGCCGCTGGACTAAAGCGCCGGCGAGGAGAGCCATCATGGCTCGGTCGTAAGTAATTGCAAAGCCTGCAGCGAGGTCGGAGGGTTTTTGAGCGCTCATAGCCGTGGAAATGAGACCTTCATGCAGAATTTCGTTAGCGAAGCCCGATGTCATTGCTGTTACGAACGGGACGGCTGCGGTGTTGTTCATTAGGTTGGAGTGAGCTACTGATAAAGTGCCGTTGGAGAAATGGTATTTCTAGAGACTGGTTGTGAGTGAGGACTCGAGTAGTGAGGGGAATAAGAAGTGAGAGGATATAAGCAGTGAAGAACGGTAGGTAGATCTCTGGTACTTACAACTTCGGAAAGATTGGTCGTACATGACATAATTCCTCCACTTTCGCCAGCCGGCTGCATGACGATTTCAGGGTCGATAGTGGGGTCGGAGTAGCGGAGCAAGAAGAGAAGACCCCACCAGAGCTCGGGGTTATCTAACGACGCAGGTAGGAAGCCTGGGTCGTTCTTCGTCGAGTTACTGAAGTAACGGAAACCCAGACCATGGTTGTTGCCATCAAAGGCATTGGTGTAAGTGACAGAGGACGTGAGATCCACTTTTGGGCTGTTGTCCCAGTGGTCCCGGATAGTTGTGAGAAGTTGCCAGTGAAATTCAGCCCTGCAACTGCGACGCTGCAGTTGAAGAAGATATCCGCGTCGAGATAGGGCTCAGCGCCCGACGATGCCTGCGCATCGCATAAGCTCGTTACCATTTGACATCTGGTGCTAGACGCAAAGCTTGTGGCCTCGAAGTTAACGTTTATGGGCGGATAGGCGGGTCCTAGTATTGCCATATCTTTGGTCATATAAACCTGGTTGATTGCTGATTGATTGCTGGCGGTCTTCAGGTACTCTCTATAACCGACCAGCTTGAAGGGATTTGCACCTCCCGCTCCATTCTCGACTCCTCCAAGCGTAACACAGCCTGGCACCGGAAGTCCTCCCGGACGGTTCGATCCGTTGAGACATGTCGGGTTAAGTCACGTCCAGGGTTGAAATCCAAGAAGGAATCCGAGGGTCTCACTTCCAGGTACTGTACCGAATTCGTACTCTAAGCTGCGTCAGATTGGGGTTCGCAACAAGGAGTTTCGTAGGGCTTACCACGTGGAGCCACCAATCGGCAAGGGTGATCAGGACACTGATTACTGTAAGCAATGGCCCTTTGAGATCCCTTGCCTTCATCGTGTACGTACACGAGAAGGGCCAGAGATGCTAGCATAAAAACTGCTTTGATCAGATCCGGCACCGATCCCAACCGTTTGCGCTTTGGAGCCACGGCATATGTGGCCCAGAACCAGAGCGCCGTCAGTCTCCCGTCGATTGTCTTGATCAATAGTCCTAGTTGATATGGTGATGGCAGCTTGCCTGAATTACCTTCGTTATGATCCGATTTCCTGGAGATGTAGTACGCGACGGGGTAAGAGAAGAGACACATTGCCGCTGAAATCAATAACGTAGCAAGAGTAGAGGATAACGAAGATATAAAGACCAAACGTGTAGCCGAATAATCAATGTAATATGCTGATCCCAGAGGAATGCCCGTGCTATTACCCGTCGAGTATGTGGAGCTGTTGTCAGGCACGAGGTGGTTATGAACCAGGACTATGAGCACCACACTAAGTGCCAGCATTGGAATGATTACCATGGCCGATGCGAGCATGATCTCCAGCGTCTGTCCACCCATGATGCCCCTCCATTGTTTGGCGCCGTTGAGGCTCTCCGTCTGCTCGCTGAGCGTATGGTGACGCACAACTGACTGTTTCTTCTTGAAGATGCCACCACCCCAAGCCATGCTCTTCCCCCAAGCCATTTGGCTGGGTTATGGAGACCGCGGGAAAGTGCACAGCGAGAGGCAGGACACCTCATATTATACATGAGCGCAGCCTCGTTTTTCAGCTTTGAAGACGACTCGAGCCAGATCGACTAGGGGCTCGGGGAGCATCAAGCCGCATAGGAGCATTAGATTAACCCACCTACAGTATCTGGCGGCGCAGTCACCTAATCTGCCAGCAGTTCCCCCGTCGGGAGCAGTCCCATCCCGTAGGGCTTGGCTGGAAACTTCTTTTCCCCCACCCACTCCATATAGTCAAGATTTAGACGATACGAACATTCTGCGAGCGCAAAATCATTGTCTCGTGCCTCATCAGCTCGTCCAAAGAGTACTTGAAAGAAATGCGACAGATTTGAGTGACGCTAGACGATTCTATATTAAGCATCTAACCTAAAAGATTTGGGGCCATCATTGGCACGATTGGGTATGATAAGGGAAAACCTTCCCTCGGGAAGGATTCAATTGGGTCGCAATCTGTCCTATCATCATTCCTCATAGAACTGTTTAGATTGAAGTATTGAGAAAATATATAATTGAAGGAAGAACCCTTTGCGTATGATGAGGACCGATCCCCATGATCATGTCGTCGGCTCTTAGACCTAGAATCACTCTTATAGTGCGTTAAACAGCGCCTCGATATCGGTTCTCGTACTCGACTTGTTGCCTGCCCCTACTTCCTTTCTTAATCGTAAGAAGTTGGTCGGATAGTATAGCCAGCACTAGTGATGGACATCCTCGAGTAAGAGTCATTTACTCGATACCTCGTAACTCTCAGTCGTTCCACAACGTACCAAACCTCCTAACCTACCGTCTCTAGGTAAAGTAGGGTAAGGTACCTTAGAAAATCAAAGTCGGTTACATATTGAATAATTCAGCTCCGCTAAGTGATTCTTGGTCCAATAACTCAAAAGGCGATGTGACACGAGGATGCTTGCGGGCTGTCGTTCTCTCAAGTGGAACATATTCCTTTGACCCTCATATTACCTTCTGCCGGCATTTCAGCTACGCCACGAACAACATGTCCCCATAGGGACCACTTCACCACTTATTTGCCTTGCGCTCGTTTCATGCAGGGTTCTGCCCTCCACGTCAGACCATTATTAAGATTTGGACTTCAATGTCTTGAGGTAGTACTTCGCATTGTCATCTTTACTTCGAAACTTGTAATCCGATTAATCTCCCGACTGCAGCTTCTTTTCCAGGTTTTCGGGGGCATTAACGTCCCCTGAACTCCCACGTGCAGCAGGATAGAATCGAATTTATTCAGATACCTCAAAACCCAAAATGCTAGCATGCTTGTCCCATAAAACAAGAGCATACCTAGGTATATATCTACCGATATAATGGAAGAAGAAGGGGACAATGAGAACTGACGAAGGCTAAGAGGTAGGCGCAGTAAGCGAGCGCTACGGTGACGTCACGCCATCACGCCAGCCAGCTGCCAAGTGGTCACTCTTCTCGGTATATCAACGTCTCACTAGATGGAAATCCCCTAAGATACCCCATAAGCACGAGATGGCGCACGGAGAGCCTCTGCATCGGTCCTTGATACTGGACACTACAGCATATCTCTGCTACCTCTTACTGATTACAACCTTAGGCCCGCTTCAGTTTGGATTCCATCTTGTACGCATTGCACTAACAGAAGCTTTGCTCACACCAGCTGACGACTCTACAGGCAGAGCTGAATGCTCCTCAAAAAGTTATTACCTGCGAGGATGAAAGCGCCTCCAATCTTGGCCTTAAGCCTGACCTTTCTAAGTGCCTAGTGAGGACCACAGGTCAATTTGCCGTCGTGTCTTCCATCTATACCCTCGGTGGCCTTCTGGGCGCCTTGAGCTCCGGTCCGTGCTGCAACAAATATGGAAGGCTTCTTACGATGCGCTTGACCACAGTATTTTTTGTGCTGGGTCCTGTTTTCGAAAGTCTTGCCGGCAACATTGGCGTGATCATAGCCGGGAGGGTCCTTTCAGGTGTGGGCGCAGGAGCAGCTATCGTTGTCGTACCTATCTATATCTCTGAAGTTGCCCCGCCCAAGGAAAAGGGTCTCTTCGGGGCGTTGACACAGGTGATGATCAACCTCGGGATTCTGATTACCCAGCTTCTTGGATATTTCCTAAGCAAGGGTAATCTGTGGAGACTTATACTTGCTAGTGCTGGAGTAATTGGCCTTGCACAAATGGCTGGGCTCCTGTTCGTCCCTGAAAGCCCTAAATGGTTGGCCGAGCATAGATCCCCGGAGGATGCGAGAGATGTACTACGAAAGATAAGAGGACGCAAAGCGGACTTGGATGAGGAGGTAAAGGCATGGAACGTAGACAGTAGTGCGCAAGATATCTGTACTCTCCCTTTTTATTTCTATGGTCTCTCCTCCGACTGACCTTTGATTAGCGGAAGAAGAGTCGCTTCTCAGGGCCGAACCCGGGTCTCATCCAGCCCCGACTCCTAAAGCTGCGACGGCGTCCCTTGGAATCTTTAGCGCAATCATGAACCCAACCTACAGACCTGCTGTCATTGCTGTCATTGCTGTAATGCTTGCACAGCAGCTGACGGGTATAAACAGTATCGTGATGTACTCGGTGACATTTCTTTCTACCCTACTTCCCGCGACAGCTGCTCTCCTTACTGTCGCTGTGTCTGCACTGAATGTCGTCATCACCCTTCTCTGTGCTCCCTTATCTGATAAGCTCGGCCGCAAAACGTGTATCCTGCTGAGCATAGCCGGCATGGGCGTCAACTCTATCCTTTTAGGTCTTGGAATGTATTACAGCGTCAAGGCCTTATCAGCCGTTGCTATGCTGCTCTTCGTCGCATCTTTCGCAGTAGGATTAGGCCCTGTACCCTTCATACTTGCAAACGAACTTGTTGGGCCTGAAGCGGTCGGCGCAACACAGAGCTGGGCACTGGCAGCCAACTGGATCGCCACATTCTTAGTGTCACAATTCTTCCCAATATTGAACAAAGCCTTGGGACGAGGGCGGGTGTATTATGTTTTTGCGGCATTTGCCGCTGTATTCGGCGCATTCATTGCCTGGTGGGTCCCCGAAACGAAGGGAAAGTCTGGCGCTGATGAAGTCTGGGGGAGGAAAGAAGCTCGAGAAAGGGTGGAGTAGTTGGGTTAATCACGCAGTATGATTTAAAACCAAAAATGACTCTGAGCTGCCATTCCTTGATAATCATTGTTCGATGGTATTTTATCTTTACTTGATACAGAAGTAGGGAAAGGTTGCGAGACATGTCGCTTTACTATGGGGACCCTTTATCAATAGTACAATACGATAGTTCTAGGGTCAACTACCAAACACTAATCATCTATATCATGCGAAACCCTGACAAGTCGAGCAACACGAGAAGCCGACATTTGCAATCGAATTCCCGGTTAGGCTCTCGACACGATACTCAACAAAGTTACTCGAGCTAGCACCCTGAGTCGACATATCATGCCACTCCTGGGTGATGAAAAGAACAACGAAATTTCAACATTTTGGGCTTGTTTCTCTTGACTCAGACAATGCAACATAAGCTCTCAGCCCAGCATACGACTATATATTCATCTACGCAACTCCATTTTCCTTACTCTTACCAATTTTAACGCGACGATACCATTATCGACCAGTTGCCAAGATACACCTGTCTTGACCGCAATCTTACTAGCGATGGATGTACATACTCTGCCATCCGATTACGGCGAAGCACCAGATGATTCCCAGGCGCTTGTGGCTCGTCCTACGAAGGGTCGAGACGCAGGCTACTTCTCCTTGCCTGCTGAAATACGGAATGATATTATGCTCTATGTCCTGGTACCGGGTCAGATCCATATACAACCGCCTCCCATTTCTACACTGGATGTGCAGAACCTCGTCATGCAACGCAACGCACTGCCACAACTCTCTGATACCGTAAGGACAACGATCACAAACGATATACCTGGTCTCTCAAAACCTACAGATCGGGGACCGTTCTCTTCACGGACACAGTTCAAGCCTGCCACAGCAGAAACTGGCTGCCAATTTCTGGCAACGTGTCGTCAAGCTTACACCGAAGGCCGTGAACTGTTCTATACCCTAAATACCTTCTACATTCCTCCGGGTCCTCTTTCGCATGCAGTTGCATACTTCGATCAGCTGCAGCCAAGCAATCTCGCCCTCATAAGAACCATATGCATCAGATTTACGCTTGAAGATGTGACATCAGCAGATATTAAAGCGATAGACTACTGGATGATGAAAATGGGGTTCGATTCTCGTACGATGGCTTCAAGCCTATGGAGAAGACATGTACTGAAAGCTATTGGAGAAGTCTGGAACGCGAAGCTACGATGGATCCGGAACTACACACATTTCGAGCGTGTCATACTCGAATCACCACTCGGCGCGCTCGATTTGGAAGGTGCAGATATGCAAGAGACGTTGAAGGGCGCCTTGATCGGCTGTGTCGGTCATCCAGTGGACGGCTACGAAAAATGCTCCGAGGATGTGGCGGCCTTTATGCGCGCCACTTCTCACAATCTCAAGTGGACTCTAGAGGCACAATCCTTCACTTACTGGAATACTGCGAGGAAATGGCTACTTGCAGCACCCAACCGGACTTTCTAGTTGCGAAATGGTTTGTAAAGACCTACAGGGGATATGAGGGAGAGTAGATGGAAAGTCTCAAGATGCGTCAAAGCAGGACTTTTTATGATTGAACAACACGAGGGAAGTTTAGGAATTCATCTTGTCTGTTTTAGGAAGATCTCGACTGTGACTGAAGCCTACGGCTCGAATGCAACCTGCCTTCTAGATATTGTTGCAAAGTGATTCCGAGTATGTCCTATGTCGTAAGTCTAAATTTCTATGCAAGAGCTTTAGCTAGTTTGCTGGAGGTGTCTTTGTTGACTTACCCCTTTCTCTCCGTCGTGTTCCCACCGCACGCAGCAACGCAGCGGTGGTCTATCTTAATTCTATCCCTTATTATAGTTCAGCTCTACTACGCGGTTTCTTATGACTCCCAAGGGCTGAGGTCTCTCCGACAAGCGCGCCCCCAGGCCCGAGTATGCTGTAGCTGCCAGAGGACGCTGTCATCGTAAGGACCTGCTTTCGTCAGCGCATCGACTGCTCGATTGGTCAGTGGCTTAGCACGGTTGGTGGATCCCTAACCGGCAAGCCGCAAGAGCCCGCTGGTACAACTGCTCATGCTTTGTGCAAGTAACGGGGCAATTGATCGCTGGTTCATTTTTTCAGCTTCGTTTCAGCAGGCTGCTGAGCCGGCAGGGTGGGTCTGTGGTGATTGTAATGGCCGGCTGCCCAAGCCTGCTAGTTTCTCATTTCCTCTAGTTCTTGTCAGGTACACATCGTCGATTCTAATCTTTGATCGGCTATCCAAACTAAACTCCTATGTATAGCCCCACTGCCATTTCTCCCACTGTCTCTTCCTCCTTCTCCTCCTTCCCTATTTTGCAAACTCATGTCGTCCTGTCACAATCATCGAGCTCGCTAAGACGTCTCTCAAATTTAGGGAGTTGGAAACCTAAGGGAATTTGGCTTCGAAGGCCTTAACTTGGCATCAGCAGAGCCAGCCGGGACAGACGCCTTCGGGTTCAACTTATCCTAACCACGATAAAGACTCTCCACTAAGGTTCGCTTTTTGCTCTAAGTATGGTATTGGAATATACGTAGCTCTCTTTCTTTATTGGGCTTTGTCCAAGTTGTGTGCACTTCAGTTTTCGTGTTGTCTCTCTGTATTCCATCTTGTTATGATCAGTGATCTTTAAATGTTGATCGGCTCATTGTTATTCCGTCTTGCACACATAATCTATGTTGTTGAAGGACATTGTCTTTACAGCAGATTCTATACCAAATTCACTCTTTTGTTCCTCATCTACCAAGCTATTAAACGTCCTTTCAGCTTCATGAAAGATCTATCTTACCCCTGCTCAAGAACTTATCTTACACTTACATCTCACAAAGTCTAGCAAAACTCATGGCAAATTTAGGAAATTCTGTCTTCAGTGGAGATTCTTCACTTCGTCGGAGATCGAGGCGGATGCGCGCCGCGGACGAAGTAAAGAAGGTTGCTTTGGCCAAGCCTAAGACCGCCAGCCTGGAAGAAGTACACTCGAAAGACCTCCTATTGCAAGGAGCAAAACACCAAGATGGCAACGGTCGAGTTGGATATTTTTCTCTGCCAGGGGAAATACGCAATCAAATCATGCATTATGCCCTGGTACCAGGAGAGATCGACCTCAACGAAGTGGATCCGGAGCAGCAAAGATCAGGAACCGAATGGTTTCTAACTCAAATCCGTCGTCTGGTAAATGACATCCTGAGACAGTTCCCGAAGCTCGCAAGCCTTCCAAGAGGCATACCGGAGCTTGTGGCTCCACAGCTCTTTGCAACATTTCCGTATTTCTATGCCGATATGCAACTGTCCGCCTACTTATTGGACGAATTGATTCCAATCGAGAAATATTTACTGAAACGGCTCTGCGGGCTCACTTCCCCTCAAACATCCTGGCGCGACATTACAGGTCCCATCCTGAATAAGATCCTCGATCAGCTACTCAAACGTTCTCCAATCTCAAAATCGGGATGGGAGGGTCATCCAGTACCGCAGCTACAGGCCAGTTGTAAGCAAGCATACCTAGAAGGCCACGAATTGTTCTACACTCTCAATACGTTCTACCTGCCACGCGGTCCAATATGGCACACCTATTATTACTTCAAAAACCTTCAACACCAGCATAAGCTCCTGATCAGAAGCATCGTGATACGTTTTGGTCTCGAAGACCTGACGACAGAAGACTTTAGGGACGCTGAAGCTCACGTAAAGGCTCGTCGGTACTCTGGGGGAAATAACGCCAGATTGTGGACCGAGCACATAGCTCCTCTCGCAATACAATCTTTCACGAGAAAACTGGTGTTTGTTCGTTCATTCAATACTCTCGAGCACGTCCGAATCGAAACTGATTACGGAACGCTTGACCTTGATGGCGCAAGCCTGAAGCAATCCTTGAAAGGAGACATCCATGCTATCTGGCCAGTGTATCCCAGCTTCTACTACGCTGCCAAAGAGGTGAGGGACCTGGCCCGGGGCACTTACTCCCAGATTCAGAACAGGTTGGAACACCTAATCAAGCTTTTTGGTTGGCCCATGACGAAGATTTGGTTGCAGAACGGCGCACCTGGCAAGGCTTGGCTGCACGATTAGGCGGATTATCCATGGTCTGGCGAGTACGAGATACTATGATATGGTTGGGGGGCATACTCGGTAGGACCTGATAGACTGCCTGCTAAGTCGTACTCCCTGTCGGGTTCGTTTCGCTGGAATGTGTTTCTGATAGATATGATATTACGCTAGAGATCTCAAGAGAATTTCTCACAGCTTCAACTGTTATAAATCACGTTTTGTGAGAAGTGATCATGCCATACGAATAACTCCAACGTCGACCTTACGCTACGTTCAACCTGCGAGTCAAGCGATATGGTTGGCCCATGACAAAAGTCTGGCTGCTTAAGGGTGCAGCTGGCCAACCCTAAGACTATCGTCGAACTCAGCTGTAGGCGAATAGCAGTCTCTCCAATTGATGAACAAAACCAACGTTGGGAATAGAGGAGTTGGTCTGATGGGGCTGGGGCCCGCTAGTAGAGCTTTCACCATTCAGACTTTTAACCTCCTTTCTTCCTTCGTTGCTTCCTACTGTGGTCCAATCATATACAATATGCTCGTTTTGCACCTCATATACCAATACTTCTGAGCTTCCAACTGCAGTGCCGGAAACAGCACTAGTTGCGAGAACCGTTGTACAATCTTACCTCCGAAGCTGGTTTGCATGAAATATCTCCTAAATAAAGGTACGTGTGTGTCGTGACCTAATGTGGTAGAGTGTTGTCTCTAAGAAACTAAAAAGGGACTGTGTCAATTTCGAACCGTTCCAGGTCATGCTTCGAAAGATGCCAGCATGAACCCCTACCTAATACTTCGCGAACACAGTAATAATATTCCTTTTGCCTGTTGAGCTAAAAGACTCGAATCTACAATTTCGAAGTTGATAGTCAAATCGTACCAATTAAATTCCTGCGCGGACGCAATTGTACCGCCCTTTCATTGTCTTTACTTCTTATTCCATTTTGGTCTCGTTATATAGTGTCCCATAGAATGCTAATACTATGCCACTCGCACAAGCTAGATTATGCGATGGAACTTTTTATTAACGAAAATACGAAGAAAATCTGATGGTCGTCCTTGTACTCTAAACAAGGGCCCAGGCTGTGAGTGTCTCTGATCCTTTCAACAGTGCACTTGCGGGATCATTCTTACGGCATTGTCATCAGCAACACCGCCAAGAGTCAAGGAAACACATTCACCAACGCCAATACTATGGTAATCAAGATGCCTTCTGCTGAGTGTTTTCAGTAGCGGTCTTGTACTCGCTTGAAGCATCGTGTTGGCTTCTGTGTTCAATTGTCTTATATTTCTTGTTTTACTGTGTTATATGTAAGCGTTGGATTTTGTTTGTTGATGTTGACTGAAGCTCATGAATATCTTGTCTATACTTGAGTCTTCTTAAATAATCTCATTTCCGCTGCAAATCATAGATACGCTTCGCTTGCTTTTGTTTCTCATCTGCAAAGCTTTTACTCCTAGATTCGTCGAGAGCTCATGATACGCTACACCACAAATAATCCTACGATTCATGGCAAATTGGTTGGGCTATCTCCTTAGTAGATATTCCTCACTCGGTGGGGCTGCTAAGACAACAAATACCACCTGCGGCCCAACGAACGAACCCGTCATAGACAAGGATGATACCAGTGGGCTTCGAGCCAACAACCAGGAAGTGGGCGACCCCAGCTTGAAACATTTACCCGTGCAAATAGACCGCCTCTGGAATAGCAATGGCCGTCTGGGATACTTCTCATTACCTGGGGAGGTACGCAATAAGATCATGCGGTACGCTCTTATTCCAGGACAAATACATCCTCATAGAACCAGTTCGTTTACCCCAAAATCTCCAGTTGAGAAGGCTTGTTCGTGGGCTCCCAAACTTGCGCATATCATCATCGAGGATAGTAAATGGTCTGCGAAAATGCCGAAGAGACTTCCCCAGATTCTGAAGTTTCTGGAGCTTCTGCTTCAGTATACCTTTGTATTCCATCCACAATGCGATATCGGAGCTCGGCTTCTCTGTTGCATGGGCAACTATACCGTTTACGTTTTGATTTATCTAGCGGACTGGAACATTAGGTGTACTTCAAGGCAAATGTCGTGGCGGGAATTTCCAGACCCAATGATGGAATATTTATATGAACAGGTACCGAGACGTCCTTCAACGGAAGCATCAGCTTGCGAGAGCCGCCCAATACCACAGCTACTAGCCACATGCAAACAAGCTTACGTTGAAGGCCATGAATGGTTCTACACTCGCAATATGTTCTTTCTGCCCCGTGGCCCAACTTGGATCACTCGTCGTTACTTCGAAAAACTTCAAGAGCAGAATCGAAGTCTTATTCAAGCCGTCGGTATCCGTTTTGGTTTAGGGGATCTGGCCGCAGAAGATCTGGATGACGTCGAGCGGCTTCTAGATGATTTTGTGCCGTCACTGTTCCGTTCTTATCATGGTCGTAACGGAATTGGAGCGGAGAGATCATGCAGTTCGCGCCTACTTGATTATGTGATGGCAACCTTTACTGAAAAGATTGTATTTGTAAGACGCTTTTTTCCCCCTACGCTCAAACAAGTTCGACTCGAAACCGCATATGCGACTGTTGAACTCGATGGATCATCCTTGCAGCAGTCCTTGAAGGGAATTCACGACTATCTATACTACGAGACAGTTGGTAACGAGACTGTCAGAGAAGTGCAGAACCTCCTTGACCAGGCTTACACTGAGCTTCAGAATTTGTTAAGCCAGCGGATTAGGCAGTATGGTTGGTTATCGACGAAGAGATGGCTGAGTAGCGGAGCTGATGGCCAAATATGAAAGAGCCCGCTCAGTCTGACAGAGAGACAACTGAACTCTCCCTCATTCGAGTAGGTTGAAAAACACGTCTTTAGCCAACGACCAGCGCAAGCCACATCTAGACAGGGCATGATGGAATATGATACATGAGTTTTCAAGAGTTGACGAAAATAGCCGAGTTGTTTGGACGTGCGAGCAGTGGTGAGAAACACCAACAGGGCAGATCACCAAGTGCACAGTTTTCTGACAACACCATCGCCGTCTCGGATACTTTTCCACTTGCCAAAGGTACATAGACAAGTCTTGCAACCATTCGAAAATTTAATAGAAGACCGACTTCCGTACATCTGAACTTTAAACTTTTTGCTCGAAGGGCTTCAGAGACTGTCTGACAGACTCTTGAGCTCTCATCGTCGAACAACGAGCAGATTCTATCAACTGCCCGTATTTTTCCAATCCACTAAAATACTTCTAACCCTTTTCGAAAAACCTGATTGAGACAATTAGCAATTATGTCCCAACAATTTCTTTGTCAATTCTCCTTTGCCCCTACCATTTTCCCAAACCTCCCGTCAACGTCTCAAGCGAAAAGACAATATCGCAGATCTTAGCATCGTCCTCGTCGAACACATCCACCCGCACATCACCCACAAAACCAACGATTTCCTCCCCATTGTCCCTCCCTCTTTACCCAAACACAACCACACATCCCCCATACCTCCATCCCACCATCAAAGCACAACTCCCCCAACAGCTAATTACACAAACACGCCCCATCCAACCAAAAATGGGCTGCACACCCTCCAAATTCTCCAGAGCGAGGGATAAGAGAGGAAGGAGAGAACCCTCCAGATCTACTCTATCTCCCTCAAGCAAAAAACACGATATCAACGATAACGGAACTTCGAGGCGCTGGGAGGATTCGAATCCGTTTAGTGCAGGATACGAAGCGAGGAGGAAGGGGAGGGAGAAGGGAGGGCAGGGATGGAGTGGGAGACAGGGGAGGAAAGGAGGGTCAAGGAATGTCAAGGGGAGGTGACAGGAGAGGGAAGGGGAAGAGGAGCAAGCGGACGAAGGAATAGAATTCGAGAAAGGGTGCGAAAAGGAGATCACGAGGAGAAGGTAGGGGGACTGAGGATGTAGATGGAAAGGTTGGATCGTGAAACTTCTGACGAACGAATGATATTCGCTCCAGGTTTATTGCATGCCGACTCTGAAATATCTATCTACTGCTTTCATATTCACTTACTGTTCGATTCTGAATATCGTGTGACTGTAGCCAATGTTTTGCGATACTGACAGGACCGGTCGAGTGGAAGGTTCCAGACCCCAAGACTCGAGCAGCCAGGAATGGAACGAGACTGCTAATGATGTGAGCGAGCGTAAGCATAAACTGGAGATAGGGGAGTCGTGGGGTGGAGTGGCGTTGCTGTAGGATTTAGTGTAGTGTTGATCGCTATGTAAAAGGAAATCAACCCTCCACGGTTTGGAATGTCTACAGTCATGAAAGCACCATCCATAAATCGACATAGCATACAAAAACATAAAAGTTAATCGAGAAGGAAGTGAACATTATCCGACTTTTCACGGAGAAAATTTGCATTGAATGAGTCAAAGAGTGAATTTCTCCACCTGGGAAAGTCTGCATTGCAACGTATAGCGAATCGCTGTGTTAATGGCTTCATAGAGTATATATGAGGAAATTTAAGAGATAAAGCCCGCAGAGATCTTCTTTGATAACCATGCATCGATACTTCTGCTTGTCTCCCTGTCTGGCTCCGCCCTTCGAACAAGATCAACATTCTCTAGAATGATACGGTCTTCCTCCCTGACTCTTAATTTCCTCATTGAATGTAATTGTCACATCTCAGTCCTAGGAATCTGAAGTATCGATTCTAGTGTCTGCTTCGGCTTCCTTGGCGCGCAGTGGAGAAAGGTGGCAGATCGGGTTCCCTTCGTTTGATCATCACGTTGATCTTGGAGGTCAAGGGTTTATTTAAGACTGATTGTGTATAAATCAGTCAATTGTGCGAACCTATAAGACATTGGGTTCCACGAAAGCGTTTGTAGCTGAGGGAGTGGAAGAGAAAGGGCGAGAAAGAATGATAAGTACGATCCGGGGGGTTTTACTGGAGTATAAGGACAAGGATAACTAGCATAGACCACAGGAGTAGATATTGCTGTCAAAAATACGATGGCATCCTCGAAAACGGTCTTGGCATACCCAAAGTAGTGCGATTTGGCCTTCAATATCCGACAAAGGAGGTATAGGCAAGAATACCATATCTTGGTATCAGATTGTTATCATTGAAGGCCTACCGGGATAGTTGAGGCTGGCGTGGAGCTGTTTGTAATCGTTAAGACCGATACTTGAATACTTAGTGGAGAAGCACCAAGGAAGCTATACGTATCATGCTCGAAACAACGGAAAACCCCTCGAGAAGGGAAACTATGCCATGCGTCAAACCATATTCATTTCATTGCACATCAGCTTCGTTGTGACCTCTCCGCTCTCTGGTCAAATCCTTCAAACTCTCTAAAAAGTCAATTGTGGTCTCGTAAACCTTCTGCAAATGCTTCGCAGACAACTTTTTGTTCTCGGCCGTAGCCAAAGCCTGTGCAGAGAAAACGATATTACGGATCTGACGCTCATTGATTGAACTTCTTCGGCACATATTCTTTAGTTCTCGGTTCACCTTGTTCGGATCTTTGATATTGGACTCTTCTATCTGCTCTAGGAAGTTTTTAAAGATCTTGACCTTCTGTTCAGGCTTCAGATCTTGGTATTGAATGGCAAGATGTATTCTTGATTGAACGGCAACATCGAGAGAAGTAATTCTGTTTGTAGTTAAGATGATGATACCTTCGTAGTACTCAAGAACGTGAAGCAGCACTGGCATTATTAGCTTGCAATATCAGTGTAGGCTTTTGCTGCTGACCTGAGACGAGTGCATTCCTGCTTTTATCTGTACTTTCAATACGGTTTCATAGAAAAACGTCTACTTCGTCACTAGGTTCTCAGTCAGCAGGAAAACAGAAAGTCACTTAACCCTACAGCGGACTTGCATCAGCAGCACAGCTTCCCAGCGACCCGCATCTGCAAAGATATCCACAAGATTCTGTTCCGCGTCACTTGGTACCATGCCTATATCAGCGATAGATACTGGCAATAGCGGTCTTTCGCAAGCGAGAGTAACAGTTTCCGCCGTCAACGTTTTGCCAACACCTGGTGGGCCTATGTTTGGATTATAAGCTGTAAGCCAGGAGGCTATACACTAATCTTACCGTGTAGTATAATCACTAGACCTTTACCTTTGCCTTCTATTAGATCGGTGACTTGAGTTCCAGACTTTGAGGGCCTTGCACTCCTGGTCCTTCTGCGGTTATCTATAAACGCCTGTGCGCCAATTAGTTTCTTTTGATATTCTGGTATGCAGGACATGTTACTCACCTTGAGGGGTTTCTTGTGCCTCAGGTCCAATTCTAGCTTCGTATCAAAAAGCGTCGACGCAGGGTCACCATGTTGGCATGGCCTAGCTAGCAACTTTAACGCGAAACTGTCCCTAAATCATCCGAGTCAGGACATAGCCTAAGACCTTTGGGGGACAGAGAAGTAAGCGTCCCTCAGAACTGAAAAAATCTTTACCCTCGCCGAAGGTGTCAATTGAAAAGCGATTGTCCCAATTTTGAGTTGGTCCAGTTCGGCATTTTGTGCATTGACAATCAAACAAAGCACCATCCATTGGTCGCAAATCACCTAGAGGTAGGTTATCGGCAGAAGCATTCCGACTTGAATTTAAATGAGTAATTGTCGATGATGATCATTGCTTTGATCTTTTGAGAAGTCAGCGGTGTCTTGATTAAGAAAGGAAACTCTGTACCATATTGACTCACCCTTAAAGATTTGGAGATTGCTGGGAGACCTTGATCACTTGAGCATAGATGTGATCGGCTATCGTCATCCTGTTTGCAGAATTAGCAACTTATCAAGGTCAACTTTGAAGAGCACACACATCATCGACAGACATCAACCTTGCCATGCCCGGACTTTTTGCCATGAGAAGCCCATCATACTCGCACTACAACCTATCAGGTTTAACGGTGCACAGCTCACAGAACATGCGACCTCGCTCTATCAAGCTCTTGCGCAAACTACTATCGTCGTTTTCACCCGAATCATGCTGATAGTACTGGACAGGGTAATAGGGATGAGTTTTCACCGCCCTCGGGCCGTCGAACTTCTTGATTATGAATTTGTAAGTGTACCTTCGAAACTGGGTGCCATCCCAATCGTACGCAGCGCAGAAGACAGTGAGCGTTTGCGCAGTGTCAGAATTGTAAAAGCCACCGCCGGCGGCTGCAGTTCCTTGGCATTCAAACATTTGCATGTCATGGAAGAAAGACTTTGCATACACAAAGGTCCCAAGTGCGAACAGGGTCCAAAGATTCGAAAGTTCGATTGTTTTATTCGCAATATGCATTTCTCTAGTCTTGAAATATCCCTCCAACTCTGGTATTTTTCTGATGTACTTCAGCAGCATGCTCAGGTCCTCACGGGCGTCCTTTCTTGAAAGTCCATTACCTTCACAAGGATTAAAGGCACTGACAAGGTTATCCCAATTATAGATGAGTGCTTGAAAAGGACTTGTGTAGGTCACACTGGCTTGAAAGGTCCGAGGATGAATATGTACCATGCTCTCATCAAGAAGCTTTCGGAGTTCGGAACCATCAATGTCCACTTCGGAATAGCGATATTTCTTATCATTGGTGATGTCCATAACCTTCCGACATTTAACGCTAATCGCTGGATCAGAAACTGAAGGTGTAGTGTTGCTGATCTCAAAATCCTGACGACACTGCCTCAAACGATCGTATTTACTAATGACAGTGCGTACTCTTGGGGGCTCCACGACGTCTTTTCTATCCTGGAATTATGCACATCAGATCAGAACAACAACTGATGTATGCTAAGAACGCATGATATCATACCTTGTCTCCTGTGGTTATGTCCCTAGCTTGGTGGATTCATGGCTCTTCAGATGTTTCCGTTGTTTCAGAGCCCTCTGTGTCACTAGCGCAGGAAGCTGGTTGTATGATGGGGCAGTGTGAGTCAGGTAGGCTTCGCGGAGATCAGTCAAGATGTACCTTACTAGAGTAGTCACTTGTTCTAGCCAAGACTCGATCTAAAGCGGTGACTAGCTTTTCAAGAAGCTCCATATGAACCTTCTCTGTCTTCTTAGTTGTTATGGCATCCGAAAGCTGTATACGCAGTCAGTGTAGTAACTTTAGCATACATTGCAGGGCAAGTTCTAATCTCTTCGGTTTTCATAGCGGAAGACATAATAAGCGTACACGTGTAGTAGATTTCCGTAATCTTCTCCCCTCACTCATTCACATACCACTCCGCCAAGGTAGTAACCTTACAATGATAAAGGCTCGTTGGGAAAATGGTAATCTGGCCCAAAATAGCAGCGGCAAGTATTGTTATATAATCGTTACCCTTTGCTTGAGGGGTAATATAGAATTCTGACGGATGCCAAGGCTTAATGCCTCTCGGTGGAGAGACGATCAGCGGCATCGGTCAACCAATTGATGCGTTCTTCGACCATTTACTGTCGTTTTCCCAGTAGGAGGAGCCTGTGAAATTGAAATGGTCAATGCAAGCAGCCGCACTCAACGTATGCATAGAGTACCTAAGCCTGTGATCGTGATCATCTAATTGGATCAATACCCATCTCAAAACTTGTTCAGCCCGTACTGAAAGGGGCTGATATAAACCACGATACCAGCTTTCATAGCCATCATAGTACTCGTACATTGGTATTTTGGCCCTGCCATAACAGCAGGACTTGAATTTGTTCGAAGGTAATCTCTCTTCTCGATAGAATGTGCTATAGCGGAATTCGGGTGTCTGAAATTTGTCTGATGCAACCTAATTTATCGAAAAAGCGAGGCTACAAGATAGAGATCGATGACGCGTAAATTTCCTTAAATTGATTGGAAAGAAATCTGTGAAACAATGTCAATATCCGAGTTAGCTCGTTATCTCATACTCCTGCGGCCTCAACGCTCTGCAGACTCCTCTTATCGCTGGTAATCTTTCCACTTTGCTTTGCTCCTTCGAATTGAACAAAGGCCGGTCTAAAATTTGCACTGCAAGATTCATCTCTCGCAAGAGCGTGTAGGTATCAGCACTCTGGGATGAATGCTGTTGAGGGAAAGCCTGACCGATCGTCATGGCTTAAGGGAAATGAGAATCCCGCAAGTGACAGGTACGCCGGCTCTTCCTGGCACATATAAGCTGAATCAAGGATGTTGACCAATTTTGCTTCCAGGCAGATTATGACTCCCGCGTAGAGAGTCTATCGTGATTGCGAGGATTTCTCTTGAGCTCCTCGGTAATTTCAAGAAGAATGCTCCAGATACAATTGCGAAGCACAGGATTGACGCCATCTATAAAACAACCATAGACACTCTGAAAAACGAAATCGCGGGCTATCAAGATGCCAACAATCCTAGCCAATGCCGGGCGTATGAGCTGGTCTACTAGAAGAAGTGTCGGGCTTCGAAACGCTGACTCTTCGATTCAAAGATTTTTGAGTACCTTCTCAGAGTACCTTCTCAGACTTCCTAAGAAGCTACTCAGGCATCGTGGAGCTTGTCAAAGCTGCAGATAGCCAGTATGGTGGTTTGGCTTATGGGACTTTGTCGCTGTTACTTAGTGTAAGTTGTGTTGCCAAAATCGAAATTGCAGGCTGATGCGAACAAGGTCGCAGTTCTCAAAGAACAACAAGAAGATGTGATCGAAAAAACGCTAGAAGAACTTGAGCTGAACTTTCCCCGGCTAGAGATTTTAGATCACATCTACCCTAGCACAAGGATTCGGGAGCTTGTGGTTCTTATCTACAAGGACGTTATCCATCTCGCAAGAGAATCAGCAACTTACTATCAACAGTCACCAATAAGTAAGTAGACCGTTCGAGATTTTGCAAGCTGGACGGCTGAATCAAATTCTTCAACAGAGAGACTTCTTGCGGTCGTGGCACACCCTCCGAAGATAGCTATAAAAAGTCTGATGCTCACGGTCCGGAAACGGCTTGCAGAAATAAGAAAGGAGTCAAAGACGCTGATGCAAGGACGATTATGGGATTTACTCAAGGCGAACCAAAGAATGCAGATAACGTTGGACGGTGCGTAGGGGCGGATGCTTTCATACTGGTGGTTATTCAGCCAAAGCTGACTCATGTCGCATTTCTTAATAGGCCTGGACAGCAGGGACATTCAACGGCAAGACAGACAAGATCAAGAACGTCTTGCCAACCTCCGAGTCCTTCTCCAGATTGAAAAATATATTGCTCGGATGGATATTGAGACTTACAATGAACGTTTGAACAGCGCCTTCCCCGCCGAAGAGACAACCCAAAAATGAAGTCAGTCAATGAACATGGATATGCTTCAGGCGAATGAGTCTTATCAGCATTGGCAAAGCTCTGAGCATTCTTGCTAATTGGCTTTGTGCAGACAAAATCGTACAGGAGACAATTCAACAGCGCTCAACTGGCTATCACCGGCAGCCGTTGTTATGATCGAGCACCTACGCGGCTCGAATAAAACCGTAGCATACTACTTCTGCCAGGTTGAGTTCACCATGTCCGATCGAACATGTCCACAACTTCAGGAACTTATGGCATGCCTCCTCTATCAGCTTCGGTAATCCCGCCCTGATCTTGTGCAAGATGGGTCTCATAGGATCGAAACCGCGATTTCAAGTGAGGCATGGCAAGATGCCGACGAACAGATTGCTCTGGAAGCAATTCGCGCTTGCATGCTCAGTCTCCCAGGCTTGTTTGACGCAAACGAAGAGATAACACTGGTGCTCGATCGGGTTAATAAGTACTGCTCTGCAAATGAGTTAGTGAACGGCCAAGTGCTACTGACGCAGCTCTTGAAGCTTGTCATGGCAGCACCTTGCGTCCTGAAAATTCTGTTTGTGACCAGCGCAACATCTTGGAAAATCAGTCCAAATCAACGTGAACGACTACGGATAAAGGGCGGCAGCTATCGTCTTGATAAGTTAGACTGGCATCAACAAAGCGGCCGGTCAATGGCTTTGACTGCTCCAACATTGAGGAATCGAGGATGAGATATAAAGTTTCGAACACGAAAAGTTACCTACATACCTAGCATGTAATTACCACTAAAGATGCGCGCTAAGATAGATAACTGTTCCTGCTGTTCAGTGACGCCCACAGCCAGCGGTGGTGATTTTGTACGGTAAAACACCGACAGCAACCTCTTTCTTCAGCTGTTATATCTATTAGAATTTGCTAGTGAAGGTCTCCAAGTTGAACACAGAGGAATCTACAGATATCCCGTCTAACGGCAGCGCAGTCAAAATTCTACATAACCATACGAGTAGTGGAATGGCGGCTACTAATACTAATGCCTTCAAAGGGGCACCCAAAAACCATTCCTTTACTCTTCTCCGTCGCGCCCGAGATCAGAAACCTCGTCATGCGTTATACCCTTGTCCCAGGTTCTGTCCACCTGCGCCGGCCTGAGAACTAGTACAGAAGAACATCCGGTTTTGAGTATTTAGCTACATGTCGGCACCATGTTCTATAATCTCAGCATATTTCTTCATGGTGCAGGTTCGCTCGAGCATACCCTCTAGTAGTTGGAGATTCTACGACCAAAACAAAAGGCATCAATCAAGATTTTCGGCATAGAGTTTACTCTCGAAGACGCGGATGCAACAACGCTGACAGAAATTCAAAACCGCGTTGAAGTCTACTCCTCGAAGGGCAGCGTGCGCAAGCACCAGGATGAGACAAAGATCGAAATTCTGGTCCCTGTCAATTCATTACGCGATTCATAGAGTCCTGCGGCCGAAAATAGTGTGGTTGCGAAAGTGGCACAAACCACCAAGAGCCGTTGTGCTGCAAACTCATGGCTTCTTCATGGGGTCGGAAAGCGGCGGGTTGGCAGAGGTGTTGAAAGATAGCAACGACTTTACCAATCGCTATGAGCATAACTGTATACCGGCGAATGCGATAAGGAGAATTGTCATCGTAGGTTTCGAGGGCATTGTGCGTCGGTCGTCCACCAGGAGGGCTGTAAGGGACTTGGAGATTGGCTCGAGGAAGATAGAAGATCAGATCCTGGGAGGGTAGCGGCGAGGATGCTAAGCCATATGCTTTACGATTCAAGAAGGGCTCATGAGTTCAAGCCTAGCGATCCTACACCTCACCCTCGGAAAATATCGGCTCTACAAGACCCCAAGGTGATCGAAGTAATGAGGCAACCGAAAAAACTGATAATCGGAACAACAAAAGGAGAGAGGTCTCATCATGTTACGAGTTGCCTAAAAATGCCAAAGTTTGACTTGTAGATACTCCATGAGTCCAACACGAAAGGCTACTTATTTCGCATCGGCTACACTTACATCACCAGTCAACTTGCCTTGCGCCTCTACCTCCTCCAAAGCGCCAGGATGTTCAATATCGATACCCAATCGCTCAGCTTCGATCTGCTTGATGGGTCCAGTAAACCATCTTCTAGCCCACAAGAACCAGCTTCCAAACGCCCAAGCAGCAACAATACCGACAGCAACTGGCGTATAGTTTAATGTCTGGCTCGTTACCGGATTCGCAGTTGGCAAGCAAAATATGATGCTTATAAAACAGATCCAGAGAACCGCGACCAAAGCGATCCCTCGAGAAGCAGCACCTAGGTTGAACGGACCTTTCTTGAAGTTCTGAGGGTAGATCAGGCCGATAAGAATGGGCAGCCCGTAAGAGATGTAAAGACCGATCGTGGCTATGGATGTAGCAGCAGTGAAAGCGACCGACGAGCCTAACGAGGGAATAGCAAGCAAGAAGGATAGAGATGCGGCTAGCCAAATGGTTCGCACTGGCGACTGGAAGCGGGCGTCCACCTTGTTGAAAAAATTGGGGAGTCCTCCATCCCGACTAAAGCCAAACATCATGCGGGAGTTCGAGGTCATGGAAAAGAGGCCACAATGCCAAATACACACCATGACTAATGTCATCAAGGCAATTGCCCCATTGTTGCCGAAGATGTCGATTAGGATCTGCACTACAGGCTGGCCAATCTTACTACTGACCGTTCCCTGGAAATCTTGGATTGAGAACAAGAGCGAAAGGATGAGGAAGAATCCAAAAAGAGATGACACTCCAATGGATGTCAGAACACCTACAGGCGCACTCCAAGAAGCGTTGCGCGTCTCCTCGGAAAGATGAGCTGAGGCATCGAAGCCGGTGATAGTATATTGACTCATCAAAATACCACAGGCAGCGACATACGCTGGAGAAGCGCGTACGCTCCATCCAGGAGCAGGATCTGCGCCTGTGCCATCATAGAAGGTGGCAAAGACGAATTTGGCTGATTGATGAGTCGGCGCTTTAGCAAGGATGGCAATGGCAAAGCAGCTGACTCCGATTGAATGTAAGATTATCGATGAGTGATTCAAGTAGCCAAGAATACGAACACCAAAGGTATTTACCGTGCCATGGGAGATGAGAAGGGCGGCGTATATGCCGATAGTTTTACCCGCTGTTGGGGTGTAACTTGTTATGATGGTAGCTGTTGTCGAAATCAGATTGGCGAGTCCAAAGGTGATTCCTGTCGTCACGGCTACTTGGCCAAGTAGGTTGGACCTATCGGACTGTCAGAGGGATCTCGAGGTCACCGTCATAGTCGAACACCAACCATCCAGTGATCCAGGACGCAAATGCAGCCTTCTCCTTGGGAGCCAAAATAGCAGCCCAGAAATACGGTCCTCCACTTGTAGGGATGGCGGAAACAATCTCAGCCATACCAAGCCCTACAAACATCGCTGATGGATTTCGGTGAGATAAAAACCACAACGGCAGACCATCTGCACTTACTGAAAAAGCTGACAATAATCCAACCAACAGACATGACACCAGGTCCGCCTATCGTCAGGCCATACTCGAAAAGACTTGAACGTAGGCAGTGTCAGCCAACTTATTACCTTTTCGGGGTTGCAGACCTACGTCGTAATACCAGTAATGACACTCTGCAAGGGCCAACGTCAGCACTCTATTGGTAACATTCGTCCGGAGTCGAAGTTGAGAAGCCCAGCGTCCATACGACTTGAATATAGACTCGACAATGGATAGGGGAAATCTGTACGACCTACGATGATAGAGAAAGAAACACCGAAGTTATGCAGCATACTCCAGTCACGCCGGAGCTCTTGCTTATATCCCATTTCCGCCAAGCGATCCTCATCTTGGACATTGCTCCTCGAGTTGGCCATCTCGATATCACGGTACACACAGTACCTTCCTTGTATCTGCGAGCAATCAACGAACCAAGAATACCCGATTTACTCTACATCAACCAAGCCGATATGTACAGTGTGGTTAGGGGCAAGATAGAAAACAAGGCAATCGTCACGGCGGGAGCATCGACCTCTTATATGCACGGCAGAGATAGCGCTAATCTACACGGTAGGTAGAACATCATCTCACGCTCGCACCAATGATGCCGTAATTGGCGGTTCATCGGTTGAGAAGGGAGATAACAGCGGATTGGACCCCGCAAAGAATCACACGTGACACGGGGTCTAGATCTGGTGATGGATATTCGACGGATACTCTAATCCACATGCGGCTAGCAGCAAATATTGCAGACTGTCACGTGATCGTCATCGCTGGCCCGACATCCTCCGCGTAACATATGGCATCATTTCAACATCTCTCTCATCTTCCACCGGTACTGCCTTACACTACTTATCCATTTTCATCAACCACATTACCCCCCCCCACACTGCATTCTTCGTCTACGCATTCGGTCCTCACCTGCCAATTCAAGGATGAGCTACCCGCGCCAATGAAATATGCACACAGCAGATATTCTGCCGACTGAAAGAAAGCACCCAGAAGGGAACAAATCTTGGCCTATGTCAAGTTTCTTGAGCTCCTCATTGCTGACCTACCTGTCCTCTTCACACTCGTGTGTGACAGCCTCACATTATATGCAAGTTCGTCATGTCTGGCTATGGATGGCGGACCCTACGAATGCTGGCAAAGTCCCATTTTCAAATTCGGTCTTTCAAAACCGCTTGCACGCCTATTGCTCTTGGAAAGCGTCTAGCCACAACAAATTCCTGTCGATGTGCTGTGTCAATACTTCGGGTGTTCTTCCTGCAGAGCTTCTTCCGGCTCTGCATTGTGCTTTCCTCCTTGCGCGCACCTAATGTCGTCGCATACCGTCTCGTCCAGGTGTCTAACGTCATCATACGCTCTACTCGTCATCTTCCTTCTCATTCGAGGCCTAGATTCTGTACCGAACCATACCGTTCGGTCAATATCTTCTGACCATGGTTTTTTAAAGATTAAGTAAAGGTGGGATTCTATCAATCGGATCTCTATACGAATACCTCGCATTACGACTTTGTACTTTCAAAGAGCCAAATATTGGGTTTTCTAGGTAAGAAGGCGTCTCTACAAGCGCGAATTAGAATGCTACTCTCTTAATACAGCATTAGCATTTATCTTACACGAGAACAGTGGGCTAATGGGACGATTATCGTACGCTTAGAAAAAGTGGAAGCTTTAGAAGTTGTTCGGCTGTCCTACGCCTTTAGGCTGTTTGCACACCCAAGGCTAATGAAACCCTCCAGCTTCGAAGCAACAACAAAATTGTGGTTGATAACGTTCACCTCAGCCTCAGAAGAGCTAGGCAACGCATGCGAAATGTATGTTGGCTGGCACGCTGGGTACTTTCTTTTAAGCAGTTGATAGGTCAAGCGCATGCGTCATGAGTTTCAAGCGTCCCTCTCGCTATAATACCACTGCGGAGCTTCTATGAGGCCTGGGAAAGAAGGTCTATGTGCACAGGCTCCGCCACTCAAAGGTTTACGAGCTTCTAAGCTACAATTGCTATTTCAATTCGTTATTTCCTTCTCCATTCATCCAATATCTGCTTAGTTGTTGGCCTTGGATCTGGCTTATGGCCCCTATGAAGAACAAGTCCATCGGATTACTTGCACTTTGAAGCTGAACATGTAGAAAGCGCTATAACAGTGTTTTCCAGCCTACGTAGTTCATCTTTTCGGATTACGACAAACGAGAAAGGAGCTGCTGTGGCTTTCGAGTTTGGGCCGCGCGGAAATGCTTTTGTATGTCGAATAATCATCTAATAAGCATGTAAACACAGCGGATTGTTGTATGCATTGGGTAAGTCAAGTTTGCTTTGTGGTAGCAACAAATTAGCAAGCCCTAGTCAGACTGTAATATACGCGTAGTGTGAACAAACTAGCACGAGCCCATTCAGAGTCCAAGGTACCTTATTCCGTAGGTTGGCTGGTGCTGTATCTACGCTTGCCCGCTCAGCATGGCAGACAACTTACTGCTCAAAGCACTCCCGCCAGAGACTGATTATCTCAACTATCTCATTCTGCTAGAACACAACCTCACGATCGAGCAACTCCCGACACTGCACGAGATCCTCCAAGACACCATCTTGACTGCCAACATTGGCTGGGATCTCGTTCATCTTCTCCTGCCATTTCTACCAGCATCGCAGCAATGTCTGCAGGATGTGGCGCGGTTGGGGAACCCAAGGGAGGTCGTGCTGAAGGTTACGGAGCTGTTGGAGCGTATTGGGATTGAAGAGATAGAGGATGCTGAGAATGAAGACGGCGCTGACCAGGAAGAGGAGGTTGGCTTGGGGAAACTCACGATAGCTGGAGACGGTGTGGAAGCGGTCGCTGGGAATGGAGGCACTGGGAACGATACCACGCCGGGCAATCCCACTCCTTCAACGTCAAAAGAGAAATCGAAGTCGGCGCAATTCATTGCATTACTCGAGCTTCTTTCGATCCTTCACCCGCGCATCAAGACCAAATACCCAAGCCGATTTCTCTCGACGTCTTTGCAAGCTATACTGCCTGCATACACTCGAGTAAGCGCAGTGCAAGAAGCAACCGAAGCTATACTTGCCTTCGTCACGGCACTTTCCGGTGGGAGAAGACCAAGGCTGCCTCCTCGTAAGAGTAGCAATGCTGTGTTACTACAACAGAAAACTGGGACCGAGTGTGCGCCAGATCCGGAGGGAAAAGATGAGGCTCTGGCACCTGATGAAGTGGCATTACAGAACCGACTACTCCAATCGTTCCTTACGCATATCACAGATGACTACATGCTGGCGATTTCCGCGGCTGGCGACATCTCAGGCCTAGCTTGGTCTAGCAGATTACAGGAAAAGCTTCATCCCGAAAGGGTGATACCGGCCAGGAAGCCATATAGCGTGATCTTTGCAGAGGAAGACAGACTCCACGGGAGGGATGCTGTTATGGGGCAGGTCGTGGTGAGTAGCCCTCAGACACCGCTGGAATTTCGGGACTAACATGTCAGGCCCTTGCACGAGATCTCAAGCTCTCATCCGAATATCTCCTTCAAGTAGTGACAAACCCAGAGTCCCAAGGCGATGAGAGCGCTCCCGATCTCCCATCTACCGCCTCTGACGTCCCCCTCTCGTATACCGGCTCTCTCCACCTCCTCTCCGCTATGGCCGCAGCCTCAGCCCTCTTCGACGTCCCCATATCGCTACCAAAAATGCAGGTCTCTCCCGAATACACAGCCATCATTAAAAACTTCGTTGCCACGCCTGAAACAGGTGGCATAGGCTCCGAACCCGAAACCCTCCTGGATTCTATTGTCTTTCTCGGCTCTTTCATTCTTAGCAGCCAAGAAGCTAGTCTCCCACCCAACGACGAAACCTTCACCGGCCTCTTACAACGCCTATCCCTCCTCTCAGCCAACACCCCCTCGCCCACCCTCCGCTACCACGCCCACCTCCTCACCTCCTCACTCCTACACTCGCATACCTCTGACCACGTTCGCCTCGCCTTCATCAAAGACACCCTCGAGCACTGCCCCTACGAGAATCTCAAAGCCAGCGCCGTCGGCTGGCTGAAAGATGAAATTCTAATTGCCGACGGTAGCCCACATGATCACACCAATGACTCGCCGTCGATATTCGCCACACCCACCGTACTAACGACCCTTGCCCCCATGCTTTTCCCAGACTTGCACTCCACCAACCAGCCATACGAACAAGATCACCACTCCTTCCGCGCCCACCAACCCTTCTACCTCGCAGTTCTAAATCTCTACTACCTCCTCCTGTCCTCACAGTCTCTGTTCCCGCGCCTCGAAATTGCGCGCTTGATCGAGGACTACAACATCCGCGAGGGATTCTTGCAAGGGCTTTCGGATGTGTCAAGGGTGTTCCGAGCTGAGATTGGCGAGGAGGACGAGGAGGCGTTGGCGGAGTTGGGACTTGTAGATGCGACGCTCGAAATGGTGCAGGACGCCATGTCGAAAGCAAAGCTAGGCGGGGAAGAGGCGGGGGAGGGGAAAGTAGGCTGACGGATAATACCCATGTGATCCATTTCTTTCGATAGTGGTCGGTATTTGTGACGACGTTGATGAGCAGTTGAATCGGCTAGATAGGAAGGAATAGATGGGTGATGATACCAATGTCACGCATCGTAATCGCACCTTCTCTGCATTTCATATGACACCAACTCATATCTGCACATCACGCAAAAGCTCAGACCACTTCAGTAGAGTTGACTGAGTGGAGTGTTTGACCCGAGAACTAAAAGTACAGACACCACCCCCTGGACCGACCACCTCCACCATACCAAATGCTAAAACCTCCACCACCATGCTAAAACCTCCACCACCACCACCACCACCACCAGCACACCCTCAAGGCCAACCCCGCCCTGCCCCATCAACCAAAGAGAACCGAACCAAAGAAAAGAAAAAGAAAAAGAAAAAGAAAAAGAGTACCGATATCAACTATTAATGCCCCCCCCGCACAGTCGGGAATACACGCTTAGAAAAAAAAGAAGAAAAAAGTTCCCGTCTCGAAAAGATCCACCCGCCACTATCATCACCACCCACCCACCAGCCACCAGCCCTTATCAACCCCAGTCCGAGCATTCTGGACACGAGCCATCCCTGCAGAGGCGCGTCGTGTGGTTGTTGTGGTGGTGGGCGGTGGGAAAGGGGGGGGGATTACATGACGGTGCAGCCGTAGCCTGGTTGGCCTGGGGGTGGGGGGTGTTAGTTTATGGTTTTTATTTTGTGGGGAGGGGGTGAGGGTGAGTGTCTAGAGGTAGGGGTAAGGGATGGAGGGGGAGAGACTTACCGCGAGCCTCCTGAGGCTGAGGCACCTCGGTGGGAGCAGCGGTGGTGATTGGGGCTGTTGGCTGCATTTTTGGTGGGTTTGGTTGATTTTGGGTTTCGGTTTGGATGTGAGGTTGGTGGTGAGGTTTGAGGTGAGGTTTGAGGTGAGCTGGCTTGGGCTGGGTAGAGATTTGTAGCTGAGGTTTGTGGTTTGCGTGTGTGTGAGGTTTGAAGTGAGTTGGTTGTTGGATTTGTTTTTTGTGAAAGTTGTGAGTTGTGAGTTGGCTGTTGGATTTGTTTTTTGATAAAGTTGTGAGGTGCTGTGAGAGAGTCGACTGTCAGGTACTTACTTGCATGAAGGAAGGAAGGAAGGAAGGAAGGTAAGAAGCAGCCGAGGTGGTAACTTACCGTTCGAATCGAAAGTGTGTAGTTGTTTCTTGAAGAAGAAGAAAACCCGGTCAAGATCTGGCAATTTGTAGTTTATTATCCCGTTTCCGGAACAATACCAAACCGAAGGATTTGGAGCACAATGCTTCAACCACCCCCCAGAAGTGTTCTGGTAGTGAATCTTCGTGTCTTTGGATTGGTTTGATTTGATCTGGTGGATGTGTGATTGCGATTTCGACGTGAGAGTTTTTCTTTGTTCCGAGGATGAGGGTTTAGTATTGTTGGGTCTTGGTATTGTTGTTTTGGATGAAAGGAAATTTTTCGTGCGGTTGGATGTGGATTGAGATGGGCGAAAGCGAGGAGTGACGTACGTACGCGTGACTGGAGTGGGCTTTCGAGTGTGAATGAGAGAAGATTATGGTTGGTTTTTACGGGCGGGTAAGGCGAGTTTGGGGGACTGAAGCTATGGAGTTGAGAGCTTTGTTTTGGGAAAGCTGGATAGGGGAGTTGGACGAGATAGATCTTGTTGTTGGTCAGGTTTTTGGAGGTTTGGTGGTTTTTGGGGGGAAATGTGAGTTGGGCTGACTGCGCGAGGTTGGCTGGTTGGGAAAGATGGGATGGATCGGGAGGTACAGGGTTAGTATGGGAGAACACAGTGCAGGCTGGATCGAAGTCAAAGTTGACATAGGAATTACTGTTGGCCAATACAGCGACGGTTAGGCATGGTGGTCGATCAAAGCCGTGTATGTAGTACTGCGCATGAGGATGATGCTGCAGCAATGATGGCCAAGACATTCTCAAGGATTACAAAGAGAGATTCTGAGTAAAAGACATCTAGCAGATTTAAGGAGACTACTAGTAGACAGCCAAGGCCACAAGAATTGTTTGTTGCACACCAGATGGTTCGATCACTAAGGAAATTACGTAGGTCAAGATCAGAACAAAATCCGGAAGATCGCATGGTGAAATAGAAGCCGGATCAAGGAGATGGATCAAGCATGAAAAGACTCAAGAGTTATGAGCCACCTGATGCTGCGATAATTGTAGAGAGTGGTAAAAGCATCATAGTATTGGGGAAAAGGAGTTGACGTTGAAGGACTCGCTTAACACCCAATGAGGCTAGCACAATTCCAAGCTCGATATTGTTCGCCATTAGTATTGTTCTGCGTTTTGAATAAAGAACCGAAAAGCTGTAATTGGGGAAGAAATCGCAGAGCCTATCCTGCACTTACACTAACAGCGATTCCGGCCCTTCGTCGCTATGTATAGACCTCTTCGGTGAAGGCATTCAGGCTAATGCCCTCATGCGCAATGTCTTCTTTGAACAGGAACTTGAGTGGCATCTCC
>JAABUS010001601.1_pt1 | contig 48052 bp, 33 predicted proteins | sample 5560161 | NCBI WGS metagenome assembly JAABUS01 (sample SAMN10711885, study PRJNA513376) | rock metagenome | isolation source: Antarctica rocks | place: Antarctica: Victoria Land, Trio Nunatak nord | collected 2016-01-04 | reverse complement strand
GGACTGGACAGAAAGATTATACGAAGCGAGCTTTAGTACCTAGGAGAATCCAAAAACATTTTCAAGGCCGGGCCCAGAGATAATGGGCCCATTAGCTACCCTCGCTAGCTTTTGCTTCTACAAAAGCTTACTCGAATACCGATGCCAGACCAGCGCAGCATGGCCCCTGTACCCACGAATGTTTTGAATCAAACTATATTAACTGCGCCGTGTCCAGTAGTGTGGGAATGATCCTAAAACTAACAAGAGGCGTGGATGCGACGGAGTAGACATGTAGGTATATCTCCCGGAATTGATATAACCCTTGGGTACCCCTAGAGTAGCACCTCGTTTGTTCTGTTTATCTAAACTGCACTCCTTCCACTACAGCATTTCGAGGTCATGGGGCTGGCAATCAATTACTCTCAGCAATCGCAGCAGATCGGCCCCGCTGTGTATGTGTATGACAATGGACCAGCATGCCTCTGCATTACTCTGATGCTGCGACTGGCGATATTGCTTACATGGTTGTCCAGACTGGGGTTTTTGCTGCACAGCGGGCGTGGCACACTGTTTCGACCCTTCATATACGCTTCTCATTAGCATATGAATCACCAGTTACCAAAGAGATTCTCTCGATGCGCTCTTAACGTACTTGATTTGTGATGGCCCGCCATTCAGGCAATATGCGGCATTAAAGAGCCATAAACTATCAATGCTGGGCTTTTATGAAACCGCCGTTCTGTTGCATGAATACTGCGCATATCAACGTGTGAGACTCTTCACAGCATATCTCTACATGCTTGAATTTGTGGCCTGGTCCTTGAGATCTTGGTTGGATTCGGCTTTGTTTCTTTCCTCCGCTAACAGATGCTGGAAACATTCGCTAGTTCACGCGGTCATTCATAGAGTGTATTTAACACTGGACCTTGCATTGCACTATGAGACTCTCATCGATGGCTGGGCTTGGCACTACCGAAGCAAAATTCTCGTACATTACTCTTATAAAATCCATCAGATATGGATCTCTTATACTGCTTTCCGGTGGCAACAATTCGAGGCACAGCATACTGTGCCTCCTCGGGCATATGAGTATTGCAGTCTCATGATTCGAGAGACAAGGCTTTTAATATTGCACAGAAAATCACCATTTGCAGAAGTTACATCAAGGCTCGTTCACGTGTCTCTCGATGATCTCGACATATCAATGCCGCGACTCAGAAGAAAAGTCACATATTATAGTTGTGGATGGCCGGTCGTTGAAAGTTACAAATACAGCCTAAGAGATTTTGCTTGATCGCAGTTTAATTGGGAGAGCAAGAGTGCCATGGATCGATTCTGTGTGCGTAGATGAAGATATTGATCATCTTGAGAAGAGAGGACAAGCTCTTTTGGCAAGAGACGTATATTCTCAAGCTTCTCGGGTCGTGGTTTGGCTCGGACACTGCGAATACTCTGTACTTGCAATAGCTCAAATGAAGAATCTGCTTTCGTATAATCGCAAATATGTTGGAACACTGGCGAATCTGAGTTCGCCAATTAGAGACCCGGAATCGATCTCTGGGCGAGCTTTGAGACGCTTTCTCAATCCTCCCTGGTTTAAACGAGTATGGGCTGTCCAGCCTGTGGGCTTGGCAGAAAATGTACATCTGCTATGGGGTGGAAAATATCTGGATTGGGGGTCTTTAAAGTTAATCATTACACTTCTCAGTGATCCCCAGCTGCTAGACTCTCTTAATGACACAGCTGACAGCAATTGGATCATCGCTAGAGTAATTAGGATAAGAGACGAACTTCATGGCAGCAAGGTGATGCCTCTGTCAGATCTATTGATTTTCTGCTCTGCATTGCAAACATCAGATCTGAGGGACAAAGTCCTTGCTTTACAAGGCATCTCATGTTCTAAATCTCATCTAAATCTCATCTAAATATTGCCTTTAATGACCAAATTTCTGCTCGAGAGGCGTATCAAAACACGGCGCGTTACTTGCTTCTTCATAAACACTTGGATAGTATTCTACCTCTGGCTGGCATTTGCCGTTCGAGGTTTATGGAAGGCCCGCCATCTTGGGTACAAGACTGGAGCGCAGGATGCGTAAACCCTTTCTACTCCCCGGAAGGGAGGATTACATATCGTACGTCAGGAGAGACGCGCCAAAACACTCGAGCAAACGAGTCACCTGGAATTCTTGTCTTTGCCGGATATCGCGTGGACAAGATCACTGCAGTTGGTTCCATTCTTGACTTCCAGGACCAGCATGCGAGGACAAGCATACTGGAAAAGAGGCGATCGGAGGATGATGCGGGTATAATGGCTAAAGACGGCAGCAAAGATCCGTACCGTGACGGCGAGCCATTTTCTGAAGCGCTATGGAGGACTTTCATTGGAGACAGGACCCGTACAGAACAACCTGCACCCGCATCTTCTAAACGACCTTACCAAGCACATAGGGAGAATGATAAAATAGGCTTGACAACGTTCCTCAACACCAAAGGCTCCAAATGCTCAAAAGGAAGGTCTCGGGAGCTCTGGGCCGAATACAACGATTACTACGTCGACGGAAGTGATGTGCGAAAGAGCCTATGGGCCTTCTGGTCCGACGTATTTCAATCGGACGGAATTGATATATCACGCAGGATGTTCCAAAAAATGTTAAACGAATGCCTTATTCAACATGTGGAAGAACTGGCCAAATTCGACAAAGACATCTGGGAATACAGTTTTATCCAATCTTTACATTGCCCGAAGCGCAAATTCTGCGTTACCGAAAAAGGCTATATCGGATTAGTCCCTCCAGCAACAGAGACAGGTGACCGGGTCTGTGTGTTTTCAGGAGCTCAAGTGCCATTTCTGATTCGGCATATCGCTTCATCTGACGAGACGAGCGAACGTCAGGCAGTTCAGTATACGCTGGTTGGTGAATGCTATATCCACGGTGTTATGGATGGCGAACTTGTAGCAAATGGCGCCAAGGTTGAGGACTTTGTTCTATGCTGAACGACTGCTAGAACTGTCGAGGTAGGTTGGATTGATCGACGCTGCTACTTTTTGGACTTCCTATCCGTTGTATTGCATGATATATTTATATATATACATTTCCTATCACCCGGGCCCCTGGACCAATAGTGGGTAACTTATGTACCTTACAGCCTGTGGCATTCGTTGTCTTCCCCAAGAACCTATACGCATAGCATACCCGTAAAACAGTTAACAATTGGAGGTATTTGGTCCATGAGGTTATCGTTATTAGGAAGAAATCTCTGCACGCGAGGAAGCTGATATACAGTAGTACGGTCATGTGACCAAATCACATGACTAAGTTAGGGCTTGGGCGTACAACCGCCAACTAAAACATGCCTCCGTACTATGAATACGACTCCTCCTCTAGAAGCTTTGATATTTATTATTAAGGTTATGGAGTCGCTTCTCTAGAGGTAGGTCGGTATTACTAAGATAGTAAAGGCACTGGTAAGGTTTGTATCTTATAGGAAACAGATAGGGGATCGAGGAGTCCGACTCAGACTCGGACTTGACGGCGTTCGGCGGCATGATTAGAATTCGTCATTGGTCCATCTGTTGAAAGGGCTGCTGTATATCGTACGGGGCATGGAATATAGAACTCTTCCAACATGTATAGCATGAGCATCAAGACATCTCTAGGACTTTAGTGGCGGTTGTGAATGCGCAAGGGTCTGTATCTTCGTAATATTGTGAGGTATTGGTCTGAATCTGAGACACTCAAGAGCAGATAGATACTGTATAAGGCCTTTCAATCCACGAGTCTAAAGATATTCCATAGCCAATTCGGTAAAAAGAATTCAAATACGGCCGTCTACATATGTTAGAGTACTATTAATTGGCCCAAGATTGGCGCAGATTCAGATGCTAAGTGTTCGTTGAATGCAATTTGGTCACACAAGTCGACTCAGTCTTCAACCACTTGGTTATTCAAGACGAATTACACGGAGCAAATGGTCTATCAACTCTAGGCCAAGACATGCAATAGAAGGGGATGTCGAGGTGTCGATTTCGCAACCCCTGAATTTGGATAAGGTGATGGCTCTTTAGGAGATATCACAAGTACCCCCCGCGGTCTCAAGTCCAGCGGAACATTATTGCAGAAAACCCTCGGGTTTCTGAGTATCAGAGTTTTATCTGGAAGGTCCCAGAACGCTTTCAACGGGAACTTATATTAGGAAGCCAAAATCCCATACTGTACAAGGCCGGTGACTTCTGGGGCTGCCGGTAAAGTCGGCCCCGATCGCGCCAATGCAACGCTTTGCTTGATTTGTGCAGGATCTAAGGGCATGTTCACTGCAGTCGCGGTCGCATCTACAATACTGGGTGCTGTGCCCGTCGGCGTTGATGGTAACAAAGTCATTGATGCCCTGTTCTTGTCAGCAGGAATGCGAGAATGAAGGTTCGATCACAATGGCAGATCGTACTCAGAGATCAACGTCGTCGAGGTAGCGCAATCATCTCCAACGCAATCAACGTAAGCAGCAACCTCGTGCATCTGCTCGTCTAGCATGCGAAGATGCTCGTCGAGCGCTATGGCTTCGGCGACCAGGTCGAGCTCGTCCTGACCGAGACGGCGTGAGGAGTTGTTCTCCTCGAGGACATATTCGTTTGGATTTAGGTAGGAAATGTCTCGCTTACGGAACGGCGGGTTTCTGCCATTGATCAACTGGGGAGTTGGACCAGCTGCCCATAACGCATTGACGCCGTGCCTGATGACGTAGGGATCCCTGTTGAGAAGAGCAAAAGACGGGTCGTTTAGGAGCACCTGGGGATAGCACTCGTTGGCGCTGAGACCATTATCCCGTTCTTGAGCTATGGGAAGATCTTCCATGTCAAATGACATAGACATGACTACGAAAGACGTCAGTGACATCAAATGCAAAAGCAGGTAGGCTCTTCACTCACCTCTCAGCGTCAGCTCTTTTTTACATTCTGTTGTCGCCGATCTTGCTCTTGGGGGTCTGGGAAGCTCTTTCGCACTTCCCGGTTCACAACGGAACGCGGCATGCTCGGGACAAAATAGTCTCCAGAGTGACCCGGCCCCTCCATTATCTTCTTGGTGCTGAATTTGGAGTCAGTATTGCCTTATCGAGATGGAGGCGAGAGTTGCGACAAGTTTCAAAGCCCACAGCATAGGGTGCTTTGGCATCAACCTGCTCAACAAGTTCGTACTCACGTTGTACCTGATGAGCTGTCTGTCATCACCTTGCCAGAAATGGTTTGGAGGCCATTCATCGCGCTCGCACCGCGCCGCCGGACGTCGCATCCAGCGCAACCAAGCGCGATCATGTTCATCTGACCATTCTTTCAGGGCTGGTCCAGGTTGCAAGAACTGTCGTGGGCGAGCGTGTTCCGAGCATGTGACCGGGTTGAAGCGGGGATTATTTGCGGCTTCAATGGCTGACTGATAATGAAAGCAAGCCTGTGTATAATCTTTCCCCGTGCATACCTTAGCGATAGTCTGATAGAGGGTAGTTGTGTCGGTATATCTCGTCAGATCGTTGCAGCCAGCTCTTTTCTCGAGACCCCTGGCCTTGAGGTTGCATGCGTTGCTTTGAGTGCTGGTCTTAGGAGTCTCATGGCTTGTCGCTGGAGGCCTCGTTTCTGTAGGTTTCTCGGACGGCTTGTCCATCGACAGGGTATGCTTCTTTCCAAATATTTTGAATTCGGCTTTGCCCTCCTTCTCGATGCCTTTGACACAGCCCTGGATGATGGCCGGAGTGGCAGCAATCTCAGCAATGTCAGCGATCTCTTCAAATATTGGGATTAGATCTTCCAGTAGCTCGAGCGGTGCAAGTAGAGCTGAGACTACAACTCTGCAAAACGCCTTAGCAGCAACATCGAGGGCTGCTTGTTCTGCTGCTGACTCTGCCGCCGCCTTTGCAGCATCCTTTGCCTCCTTGGCCAGCTGCTCCTTGGTTGGGGCGGGCTTGAAGCCAGCACAACAATAGCTCTGAACACCTTCGTTGCAGATCTGATCGCTCTTCTTGCCAAGAATGTTCTTGTTGATGATGAGTCACATCAAATGATTTTCATCTTGAATGCAACATGAGAGTACATCAATCTTTATGATGATGAGTTTATCAAGATACTAAGTGACATTACAGAAAAAACATCATCACATGAGCAACTTCAAGACATCATCATTGTCAAAGCGCAGCGCAGTTGAACACACAGAGATTCACAATGACAATGAGATCACAACAGACTCAAGCAACAATGATTCTGTGAAAGAAGTCTTCAACGAAGACAGACGTGTCACTCTTGAAGTAGTAACTCACTTAAGAATTCAAAAGAATAAATGACTAATTCAAAAAAAGACAAAATCAAATGCTATCAAAGCATTCAATGAAAGTATTCTTGCAAAGTTGTCACGACATTTCAAAAACTTGATGTATGCAACATTGAATCGTAGCTTGATTCTTTTCAATTAATTAATAACAGACATATTAGAATTAATTTTGATGATGATGACATCAACGATGCAGACTGAGAATCAATAACATCATATTTATGAGAAAAAATATCACGTTGAACTAAATGCAACTTCATTGTTAATTATGAGTCAATTGTTGAAGTTTGCACTCATTATTTACTTGCATGAATATTGAGTGATCATGTTAATAACAATAGCAATTCATGATTAGACTTTAAAAAGAAATGACTTAATGAGAAAATGAAAGAAGTATGAAAGAATATTGCAAATTGTTTAGACAAAAAGTTAGATCACAAACATTCTGAAGTAAAGAACATTTTAATGATGAAAGAGACTTAATGTTACAAATGTATCAAGATTGAACAAGACTGAAGCTTTAATCAATTTGCAGTGAACATTAGTGAGTTCTTTGTGTAATAATTAAAATTAATCAATGATCTAGTCGAGATCTAATCTAGATCTGACTCAGATTTGACTCAAATATGATTCAACACTCTTTTTCTTTCTCAACATTCTTTTTCTTTCTTCAACATTCTTTTCTTTCATCAACATCTTGTTCATTTACATCATTTTCTTCTTATGTCACAAACACATTTCTTTCAAGTCTAGCACAGTCTTTGAACATTACATAAATAAAAGCTTTTGTATCAATCTTTTTCTGTATTCTTAATATTCAATTATAGTTATTTTTAAAGATTAAGAACTATCAACTCTGATCTTCATTAATTGTATTATTTAAACATGATTCTGACATTATATTAAGAATTCATTAATCACACAATATTGATCTTATTACTCATTCAACATACTCATTTAAACAGAATAAATCTAAAGAAATTTATTTATCTGATGATTAATGACAATTGAAAGATAAAACAACATTAAAGAATTGAATAAAATCAATGACAAGACTGTTTGAATTGCTAGACTACTTATTGCTCATTAAGTATGCAAAGTTCATTTGATTATGAAAATTATGATAAAGAATCTTTGTGAATTGCTCAAGAATCAAATTGATCGATAAATTCAATGATAAAGAATCTTTGTTGTTTGCTAAAGAATCAATCAAATCAATAAATAAACAAATTTCATCTTCTTTATTGAAGATTGAATCTCATCTCATATGTTTTTCTTCTTCAATCATCATCATTCATTCAATCTTCTTTCAAATAAATCTCATCATGTTTAGTTATTCATTTATTGAAGAGTATTTTGAAGAATTTCAAAATCATTTCTCTTAAATCTCTGATGCTGATTCATTGAAATCATGAACGAAATCATTAAGTGCTGCATCATTCATTCATGAAGATGACAAATCATTTATTGAAACAATAATATTTCTTATATTTTATGAAATTTAAAAGACTTGAAGTTTAGTTCTTGATGAAGAAACAGATTGATTCTACAAGTTAAATAAATAACAAGAAGATGAAATCAAAAAGTTGAAGACTAAACTTTGTTACAAATGTGTCAGAATTGATTAGAGCTAGTCAATGATCTAGTCAAGATCTGATCTAGATCTGACTCAGATTTGACTCAAATATGACTCAACATCTTTTCTCTTTTCTAGCATCTTTTAATCAGCTTCTATTATCTTTTTAACAAACACACTTCTTTGTGTTACGAGTAGTCAACAGATTTCTATGACAAACACATTTCTTTATGTCACAAACATTTTTTAAATCAACATCTTTCTTGTGTTTCAACACATCTTCTTTGAGACTAGCGTCGATCTGAGTAACTATTATATAAAGCATGTTCTTCTTGTCTTTTGTATCTTCTTTCTTCTGTATTCTTAAAGTCTTAGTTATAACTATCTTTATTGATCAAACATTCTAGTCACGCACGCACTCTGATTAGTTTCTAGACATGATCTCAACATTACTTTAAGAATTTGTTAATCACATGATACTGATCTTTATACTCATTCAAATTCACTCGACTGATAATGAAACAAGTATAAAGAAATTTGTATATTTGATGATCAATGACATCGAAAGACAGAACAACATCAAGAAATCAATAAAATCAATGAAAACATACAATCGTATGATTGCTAAAGAATCTATCGCTCAGTCAGTAGCATTAGTTCAAATCAATTAATAGAATCAATGATAAAGAATCTTCGTTAATTGCTTGAGAATCACAAAAAAATCTCTTCAAATCAGCAACACTCTTCTTTAAAAACTAAACACTTTAACAAACAATTTCACTATCTACTATCAAGCATCATCATTCACTCAATCATCAAAATCTTCATCATGATTCAATCATTTGTGAATACTCAACTTGATCTCTTCAAAAGTAATCAAAGTCTTGATTCAGTCATTTACTTCAAGTTATCTTCTCATTTATTGAAATTTCTTAGAACTGACTTCGTACAAAAACATCATCAATTCATGTCTCATTCTTAGACACTTGATGAATTTCTGAAAGTCTCTACTCTCTGAAATATCAAAAATGTAAAGCAGTTACAACATTGAATCAAACAAGATTCAGAAGTTTTTCTAGAAAATTTAAACAATCTTTGAACTCAACGAGATCTAGATGTAAAAGCTTGTGAGTTATTTGATAAAATATTCAGCGAACAAATATAAAAGATTCATTTCAAGAAAATTGTTTGAGCAAAAGAATGATTGAATCTAAATCTTAAAAAGCTTCAAGATCAGCTGATGAAACTACAACATCGACTGCAATTGATTAAAGAAGATACTTCTACTTCTTTCATCATGTTCAATTTATTCAAGCGATCTCAAAAGCTTTCAAATTCATCTCTGTTTACTGATGAAAAAGAATCTATCTGAAATGATTGACAAGAAAAGATTTGCAACAAGTTAGAAATCAATGTTGATCATTTTGACAATGACAGAGCTATACTAGTCTACATTCATTTTCAAATCAGCAAAGATGCAGTCAAAGTCACTTTAGTTAAACATCAGCGAGATTCATTGAATTTTTATTCAATGATCAACAATCTACTAAATGAACTTGCTCAGCTTTATGATGATTCTGACAAAGAGACAAACTTTCAAAGAAAATATGCTAATCTCATTCAAGAAAAGAGCAAATTCAGCAACTTCTATTTGATATTTCAACGTCTGTTCTTCTATCTAAAGTATCATGAAAAGCAATTGATTATTAATCTACAAGACAAGATAGTTTATCATCTTCATGCAACTTAAAGTAGTCAGCTGATTCAGTCAGAATCTTTCAATGAAATTCGTAGTTATCTGATTCATTTGAACAATGAGCATTGAGTCATGAATGACATCAAAGAGAAGAAATTCTTGATCAAAGTCAGAAAGTAAGTCATCTTTGCTGAGAAATGAGATTCATTGAATCTCTATAGAAAGATCAAAGTCACTACACTTGTCAATCATTCAAAGTCATGCAACGCGATTTTAACTAGCATCAAAGACATTGATCTACAAGCTGAAATTTGTTTCATCTGTCACAAATCAGATCATACTTCTAGAGAGTGCTTTGATTAATCAAGAGTCAATGCATTAAAAGATAATAAGTTTGATTGATTTACATCAAACTCTGAGTTCAATTCTGATTTAAAAAACTAGTTATTTCTTTCAAAATCATTGAAGAGATAAACATCATATCTTTGTGCAGTCAAATTGAAGTTCTATTGAAAGAAAACTATTTTGAAAAGTCATTTTTGATCAATGCTTCTTTTATCTTTCAGAATAATTCTTTCAGTCTTTGTTCTTTGATAGATAGTAATTTCGTCATCTACATGCTGATACATGATAAGCTAGTCAATAAAGTATGTCAGAAACTTGAAATACAATCTATATTACTAGCAAAAAAGAAGTTAATATGAGATTATGATGAGAAGTTAGCTAGAAAGACTATTACTCATAAGATTCTATTTAATCTCACGATCGAAAGTCATAAGAAATTGACTATGTCAATGTTAATAACTGATATCGAGCATTATGAAGCTATATTGAGCAAACTCTGAATGAACAAAAATGAAATATTATTGAATATGAAACATGATACTATCATATTCTCTGAATAATTAAATATTTCTATTTCTATTTTTTTGATCTCGTCAAATACAAAGCACTCAAGTTGATCATAATCAACTTTGATCTCTTCAGCAGCTCACAGCAAGATCTTTAAAATGCTCAAGTGCTCAGTTTCATTCATTCAGAAAGAGTCATTATTGATTCAAAACATAAATGTCATCTCTTTTCAAGCTTTAATAAAACGAAAAAAGAAGAATCAGACAGAGATTTTTGCTATGTTCATCAAAGACATTGATAGAAAAATCATCTACAATACTCAATGCAAACTAGATGTCATAAACATCTTTTCAGTTGATGAAATGACTCAGAATCTAGAAGATATTAAAGTCAAGCTATCATTGAAATATCAGAATTTTCTAGATGTCTTTGATCAAGCTCAAGCAGACAAGCTGTCATCTCATCATTCATATGATTATAAGATAAAGCTTACTAGTGACTTAACATCATCTTGTTATCAAGCATATTGAATGTCTTTCTACAAGTTTTAGAAAGTAAAGAAATATCTGAATGAGAATCTTTTCAAAGAATTTATAATCTCTAGCAAAGCTTCATATTTCTCACTCATTCTGTTCATCTTAAAAGCAAATAAAGATTTACGATTTTGCGTTGACTATTAAAAGCTTAATGCTATTATCAAAAGAAATTGCTATTTTCTATTGCTCATAGATGAGATGATCAGCAAAATAGTTGATTGCAAGCATCTGATTCAATTAAATATCATTTCAACTTTCAACAAACTGCAAATGCATTCTGATAGTGAGAACTACACTATCTTTATCATTGCTTTAAAAGTGTACAAATCAAAGATGTTATCTTTTGAACTTATCAATGATTTTGCCTCATTTCAACAGTATATGAATGATGTTCTTTGAAACTTTCTAAATGACTTTTGTTAAGTCTATCTAGACGACATTCTGATTTACAGCAAAACTCAACAAGAACATTAACAATATGTCAAAATGATATTAAATCATCTACAAGAAGCTGATCTACAAGTAGATATTTGAAAGTGCAAATTTGACGTAGAAGAAACTGTCTTCTTAAAAGTCATAGTTTCAGAACAGAGTCTTTGCATGAACTCTATCAAAGTGAAAGTCATAGTCAACTGAGCTACGATGATCAATTTAAAAGAAGTTCAGAGCTTCGTAAGATTCATTAACTTCTATCATTGTTTCATTAAAGACTTCTTGAAGTTAGTCAAATCATTCACTCAGTTAACTAGAAAGAACACGTCTTTTATATGAAATGAAGTTTGTATTTAAGCTTTTGATGATCTAAAGAAACAAGTCAGCTCAATCTCAGTACTACGACATTTCGATTTCAAACGACAAGTTATTCTAGAAATCAATGCATCTGACTACGTCAAAGATGAAATTTTATCACAGTACGATGATGAGAAAGTTCTTCATTCAGTAACTTTCTACAGCAAGAGCATGATTCTCGCTGAATGCAATTATCATATCTATGACAAGAAATTGCTAGTCATTATTTGATGTTTCGAACATTGAAGACTCGAGCTTGAATGCACTGAACTATTCATTCAGATATTCATCAATCATCAGACTCTGAAAATCTTCATGAAAAATAAACAGTTGATTTGACATCAAGTCAATTATCTAAACATTCTATTCAAGTTCAACTTTCAGATTATATTTCGATCAGGCAAAATAAACACTAAAGTCAATGCTTTAATCAGAATATCTCTGATTAACATCTTTGAATCAACTCAGCGTACTGAAGATCACTATCAGATCATTCTGACACTCGATAGAGTAGATATTCTAACTATTGAATCTGAAGTTGATCTCTATCAGTGAGTAAAAGATGTCAACAAGATGAATGAGCTTTGCGATGAGTATAGACAAGCTATAAAAGAAAACAAGCTCAAGCTACATAGCGTTGAATTGAAGCACTGCAAGATTATTGACGACGTTCTGTTCAGAAAAGATCTACTGTGAGTTTCTGAGAAAATGCATACAAAATTGCTAAAGAAAATTCATGATCAGTCTTTCATCTTTCACTCTGACAATTGAAGAACTATTAATCTAGTTCAATGTTTCTATTATTGATCAGATTATTGAGCAACGATTAAACATTACATTTAAAACTGTCATGTTTGTCAACGAAGCAAGATATTTAGAGATAGCATCAATGAACTTCTTCATTCTCTATCGATTTCACAAAAATGCTGAAAAGATATAGTTATGAACTTCATCATTGAACTACTTTTATCAGAAGATTATAACGTCATTTGCACAATCATATGTTGACTCATCAAGAAACATCACTATGTCTTTTGTCATTGAAAAGACGAAAGCATTTCAGTTGAAGAAACGATTTGAATCATGCTATGAAACGTTTATCGACTTTATAATCTATCTAGTTCTATTGTTTCAAATAGAGATTTTCAGTTCATATCAATCATGTGACAAAGTCTTTGCAAGTGACTAAGAATCACGACTAATTTATTAACAGTTTATCATTCTGAAATCAATGATTAATCAAAATGAGTTAATCAAAATGTTGAATGCAAATTAAGAACTTACTGTAACTACATGCAGAACGACTGAGCAAAATAACTGTTAATGATGAAATTCAGCGAGAATTTCAATATCTTCTTAATCATTTCAATGATTTCATTCTACTTCAATAAGAATTTTCATTCACGAATGAGTTTCGATTCAGATACAACTAACTACAAAACTACTCATGAGTGTCTTGAAGCTAGAAAAGCAGATGATATTATCATTCAAATGAAAAAGCTTCTTATCTTTGATCATCAGCAATTGAAAAAAACGAAGCAGATCATTGAAGCTCAGATCAATAAACATAAATGAGACATCATTTATGAAGTAAATGACTGAGTTTGATTATTCTCTAGAAACATAAAGACAACTAGATCATGTAAGAATTTGAAAGACAAACAGCTAGAATCTTATCAAATCACTGTCAAAGTTAAGATCTTCTATCATCTTTGTCTATTGATAAGCATGAAGCAGCTGCATTCAATGTTCAGTTCAAAGCTATTATGTTCTTGTCTCAATGATTTTTTATCAGAACAGCATTCAAAATCATCTAGATTTCTTACTATCAAAGATGATGAACATTGAAAGATAAATGACATTTTGAACTTTAAATGCTATTGAGATTGAATACAATACAAAGTCAAATGAATAAAACTAAATCAAGACAATGAATGATACTATGTTGACAAAGAAGAATTCAAGAGCTTGAAAGAAGTTCTAGTTGAATTTCATAAGCTTTATTCAGACAAGTCACACTAAATTGAAAAACAGTGAAAAATTTTTGCGTTTCATTTATTCTATTCATGCAAACATGAATTTTCAAAAAGAAGAATAATTTTACAAATGTGTCAGAATTGATTAGAGCTAGTCAATGATTTAGTCGAGATTTGATCTAAATCTGACTCAGATTTGACTCAGATATAACTCAACATATTTTTTCTTTTCTAACATCTTCTAATCAGCTTCTATTATCTTCTTGACAAACACACTTCTTTGTATTACGAGTAGTTAACAGATTTCTATGATAAACACATTTCTTTGTATTGCAAACATCTTTCAAATCAGCATCTTTCTTATGTTTCAACACGTCTTCTTTGAGACTAGCATCAATCTGAGTAACTACTATATAAAGCGTGTTCTTCTTGTCTTTTGTATCTTCTTTCTTCTGTATTCTTAAAGTCTTAGTTATAACTATCTCTATTGATCAAACATTCTAGTCATGCACGCACTCTGATTAGTTTCTAGACATGATCTCAACAAACTTCAAGCTAAAGAAAATACTTCTTTTGATTTCATTTACTTTAAGCATTTTAAATCTTCAAAAATATCTGATTCTTTGCTGTTTACTGATGAAAAGAACTTTACTTGAAAGAACTGATATGAAAAAATTCAGAATAAACTAAAGATCAACGTCAATTTCTTTTTTAATGAATGAATCAAATTGAGTTATATACATTCTAGATTATTTGATGATGCAGCTGAAATCACTAAAGCTAAATATGAACATGACTATGTCAATCTTTATAAAATCATCAAAGATCTTTTGAAAGAGTTAACTCAGTTGTTCAATAACTTGAATAAGAAAGTCAACTTTCATAAAAAATACTAAAACTTAATTCAAGAATTCAAGAAATTCAATGAATTTTATACTAAGTTTCAACGTTTATCTTTCTATCTAGACTATCATGAGAAATAATTGATCACTGATTTGAAAGATAAAATACATTCTTGTCTTTGATTCATTTGAGTAAATCAACTAGTTCAATCTGATTTTCTAAAAGAAATTCATTTCTATCTGATTCATTTGAATAATGATCAGTGAATCATTTAAGAAATCAAAAACAAGATCAAATGTATTAATGATTTTTCTAAAACTATCTTTCATAAAATGACTGTTATCACTTAATCAGTAGATCACTTGAAGTCTGATCAGTTAAAGTCATACGACGCGATTTTAACTAATGTCAAAGAAGCAGACATTTTATTTGAAAGTTGTTTCATATGTCATAAATCAAATCATAGCTTTAAAAAGTGTCTCGATCGATTTACTAGAATTAATGCAGTGAACAATGAATATGATCACTTTGATTTCAATTTGAATTTCGATTTAAAAAACTAGTCATTTCTTCAAAAGTCATTAAAAAGATAGAAATTATATCTAGACTGATCATCAAGTCGAGTTTTGATATCAATCTTCTGACTCGACTCAAGTACTTGATATCAATCTTCTGACTCAACTTGAATACTTGATTTCAACATTCTGATTCGATCTTATATTGATCTTGAATCAATATCAGATTCGAATTTTTGACTCGACTCGTCAAGAAATCGAAAATGATGTCAAGAGAGCTAAATATAGAAATTTTTCCGGTTTTTCGTCTTTGCATTACCTTTTTGCATTATCTTTTTGATAGAAAGTCATAAAGAAAAACATGAAGAAAAACATGAAGAAAAACATGAAGACTATTTGATAGAAAGTCATGATAAAAAGTCATAATAGAAAGTCATAATAAAACATCTATCTATCTATCTTCATGTCTTGACAAATCAAGTCGAAAATTTCAAGTCAATACTCGATTTCAATTCTCTGACTCGATTTAAATACTCAGATTGAACATCTCAACTTAACTCAAATACTTGAGTCAAGAATTCTGACTTGAATCGAGTCTTGATGAGTTGAGTACTCAACTTGAACTCAAATACTCAACTTGACGTGATCAGTCTAATTATATCTTTGTGCAAACTAGATGAAATTCTATTGAAAAAGAATTACTTTGAAAAGTCGTTTTTAATTGATATTCATTTCATCTCTCAGAATTAATCTTTCAATCTTCATTCTTTAATAAACAATGATTCAGTTATTTATATAATTATACATTTTAATCAAACAATCACAACGCGCGCAAAACGAACTTTTGAACAGAGCATTATAAACGAGAGAGAAAAAATCGAGTAAACGAATAAACGATAATGAATTGCATGAGCAGCAGTAATGCTGATTCAATAATGATTGCGAGCAGCGTTGACTCGTTGCAAAGAGACAGCGACGCAGAGTCTAAACGCTCACGCAATAATGAGATGAAAGTTATCAGCATCATCGATCTACTAACACAGACATCAACGTTAGAGAAAGAGAAGAACAAAGATCATTCATGAAAAGAAGTGATCTTAGAGCTGATTCAACGTTTTCGAAACGTCTTAGAAAGAAAGATTAAAAGTCAAGACATATTCATCACGAAGAATGTATAAAAGTTGAAGACATTCATTCAACTTCTTAATAAACAATTACAAACACAAGAAAATACGCGTTTCACATTCAAAACATCATCATGAGTCAATGTAGCAAGAGAAGAAGCGACAACTGAGAAGCAGTGACTCAGAGATGATTTGTCATCACTTCGCAAGAAATGCAAGATTCTAGTGAAGATAGTGAAGAGAAAAGAGATGAAAGAGATACAGAAGAGATTGATCGATCAAGTTTTTCAAGAAATTGCAAACGTGTTGATGACGCAACAAGATCTAATAGTGTCGCTTCGCAAACTTGAAAGCGAAGACATTGCACTTCACATGATGAGCTCGAAAGCTCGAGCAGCTCTAGAAAAGTCTCAGACATGAGTGAAGAGAATCGCAAGCTCAGCGCACATAGTGCATAAAAGCTTCGCGATACTAGCACATGATGTACACATCACATTGAACACAAGCAATCAGAAGATGATCATCAAAAGACTAGTAAAGAACAACGCAAGACTTCATGAAGATCTAGAAATACTGAGAATAGCTTGACTCAAGAAGATAGTTGAAAGTGAGAAGATTCACTCATCACTCATCGTAGAGATCGTGATTGAAACGATGATGAATCAACTACTAGACGTAAACATGCTGAACTCATATCAGAAATGCTTATGCAAATTGTTTGAAAAGAACCGTTGTATTATACAGTGCTATAAATGCTTCAATTTCAATCATATGACTAAATTCTGCAAAAATGAAGAGTGTTGCTTCAAATGCACAGATAAACATCACACTGAAAAGTGCGTTGTGTTGATGAATAGAAGATGATGCATGAACTGCAACAATAGTCACGAATTCTGAAGATGCTCATGCTCTAAGTGAAAACTACAGATAAAGTAATCAGAAGAATTTTTTTGAAACAGATTGATCAGATACTTTGAAACGTTGAAAGATAATCACTCATTCTTTTTTTTCTCTTTGAACTTCTTGAGTTCAATAAATTTCGTGAGTTCAATGAACATCTTGACAACAACAAGCAGTCGAGACGTCAATGAGTCAATATGACAAGTAATGAAAGTTAAGAAGAGACGAGTCAATCACTCTTCAGACGTGATTAGCAATTCAGAAGACATGATGTCTGAATAAACACAGAAATGTTAAATCAGAAAATGCAAGAGACTCTTGATGATTAAAAGCATACAAAAAGCTGTCTTTGCACAAAGTCAACAACAGCTACAGATAACTTTATGATGAATCAAATCTTTCTGCGAATTCTACAGTATAATATCAGAAAGTCATTGAAAATTCAGAAATCATTTTTGATAGACAGAGAAGTTCGTAAATTCAACATAATAGTCATTCAGAAACAAGATTGCAACATTAATGCTTTGCAGACATTTAGCTCAACTCACAACTTCTTTCATCTAGTGAAAGACTCATCATTTCAAGCAAGAACATGCATTTATGTTAACAAGTATTTAAGACTCAATCAATGAATGATGAAAATCATTGAATTAAACATCTGCTCAATCAAGTTACAAACTAGCAACTTGAAAGATGAGATACAAATGCTACGACTCATAAACATTTACAATTCATGCTCACTGTCTATCATCTTTACAGAAGAATCATTTAATATTTCTCGTCTGAACGAACTAATCAAAGATGACTGCAAACAGCTAATCGTAGAAGATTTCAATCTGCATCACTCACACTGAGAAGACAGAAGATGCTTTACTCGTCACACAGCGACAAATGTTCTACTAGACATCATTATGAACGCAAGACTAAAGCTATTGCTTGAATCAGATATAATTACTAGAAAGACTCACAATCAGCTAATAATAATAAATCTAGCGTTTGACAGCGAGAAAATTCAATTCATGATACATAAATGCAAGATGAAAATTGATCTACATCAGAGATTTAATCATCTTTCGATCATCACGAAGTTGTGTCTATGCACAATCTTCATGCAGCTCACGACTCATCGATTATGAAAGAAAATGAACACAGAAGCACTAAACACTCATTTAAGAATACATCTTTTCATCGATTGTTTTCTCGAAGATAAGACAGCGATAGATGACAGAGTAACTGAGATCACTCATGCATTACAAGAGATCATCGAGAAGTTTACTTCTTGAGCAAAGTCATCAATTCAAGCATGAGACTTTTGAAATCAGATCTGCTCAAAAGTTGTGACAAAATTGCAACAGCTACAAGTTGTATGAAAATCGCAGAGTACTCTAGAAACGTGAAACGACTATCTGAGATACAATGATCACAAAAACAAGATCATTAAAGAAATAAAACATTCACATTTTAGATCACAGATGCATGAGCTGAGCAACGAATTGAAATCGATTTGATGCTTCGCAAAATGAGTCAGAATCGAAAGTCAGCTTCTCAAGAAACTTTCGCAGTTTTTGTCATTAAAGAGCAACGATTTCGATCACATAGCAGACTCATTCAAAGAAAAAACAAAGATGCTATGAAAGAAATTCTTTTCATCATCGTTTCAAGCAGATATCAGCAACATTTCAAGATCGTTTATATTGCTGACAATGTCGTTCAATTCAGTCTTATTGCAAGATGAGATGAGACAGATGATTCAACGAGTAAAAGTTAACAAAGCATCAAACGTATTTGAAATTTCAAATAAAGCGCTTCAAGTGAGTCTAACAGAACTGACTTCAATACTAATTAATTTGTTCAACGCATGTGTAATTCACAAATATCATTCAAAGCAGTTCAAAAAAGCTCAGACAATAGTACTTTACAAATCAAAGAAGAGTGATTACATCGATTTGAAAATGTATTGATTCATTGCTTTGCTAAACATCATGAATAAAATATTAGAATCAATCATAATCAAAAGATTAAGTGACATTGCTGAGACTCATTACATGCTTTCGAACGCTCAAATGAGAGTGAGATGCAAGTGATTCGTGATCTCAGCGCTGAATCTACTAGTGAATCAAGTACACGCAGTATGAGACTGCAAAATCAAGTACGTAGTCTTCATGCTTAGTCTAAACATTGCTGAGATGTTCAATCATGTCTTGCACACTAGACTTTTGCATACTTTGAGAATGAAAAGAACATTGAACTATATAGTCAAATGAACTTGCAGCTTTCTGAAAGACAGAGAGTCATCGCTGACATTCAATGAACAAATCAGCACAATGCAACGAGTAAATGCTGACATATCACAGAGATTTCTCATATCATTGATTCTCTTTCTATTTTTTAATGCAAGCTTAATTGAAAAATGCGAAGCTTTAGAAATCAAAATCAAAGTGCTTGACTTTGTAAATGACATCAATATTCTGATTTACAACAAAATCACAAAATCAATCTGCAAATCACTGAGTCAAGCACATGACGTCTGTGCAAAGTGAGCTTGAACTCATGATGCTACGTTCGCTTCAGAGAAATATGAACTCACTCACTTCATTCATAAGTCAAAAAGATTCGACATGACAGTCAGTCTATACATAGAAAACTCGATAATAAAGTTGAAATCAGATGTACAAATTCTTGAAGTACAACTGAACATGAAACTACAATGAGATTCGCATCTTCGTTAAATAGAAGCAGATCACGTCATCAAGATGCTGATGCTTAGTTGACTTGAAATCTTCATCTGAGAAGCTACATTCGCAAAAGCAAGACAGATATACTCTGCAATAATAAAATCAAGAATGAAGTTTGAAGCATCAATATGACATCAACGCAATAAAGAAGAAAGATTGTCGAGTACAAAATGAAGACTAGAAACTCTTCAGAATCAAGCGTTGTGTCATGTGATCAACGTCTTCAGAAAAGTGAACATCAAAACACTGAAAGTTGAAATATACACATTCTTGCTACATGTTCATCTGAACAAGCTACAGAATCAAGTCACACTACGCAGTTGAATTAACGACAGAACACAGAAGACTTGATGAGCATGCAAGATCATACATGCTCGTCTGATAAAAACTAATAAACTCATTTCTCGCTTTTTAATCTTCAAAAAATGATGTTTCTGAATGCTTCAATTTGCAAAGAAGCAAAGATATAGTTTAGATGTGAACGACTCAACTTCTTAATGACAACTCAAATGAGTGAACGTGCAATTGCATTGTTTCACAAAAGTCAATGAAATCTTCGATGAGAAAACTACAAAAAACGCATCACAGACATTAATATATTTCTTGCTCAAAGATCTCATCTATTCAAGAAGTCAGTAAAGATGCGTGATGATCTTCAAAAGATTGAAAGCATTCTTGCAACTTACATCAGAATCAAACGCATAAAGCTGAAGATTTATCTGCATTCAAGAAACGTGTTGAACGCAAATAGTCTTCGATGCAATTGCAAATAAAATCATCAGACAGTCAAGCATATTCTGATGCACTGCTTGAATTAAACGCATCTTCGATCAAATATGCTAAAAGATGTCGACTTCACGAACTATTGAATCATCATCTCAATCACGAAGAATCTCAGAGCAACAGCGAGAATGATGATGAAAACAAAGCTGCTGAAGCAGCTTAGAGTGACAAGAACACTCATTCTCTAACGTGCAATCATCGCGAACAAATTTGATACATAGTCTCAGTTTTATTGTCTCAACTGCACGTAGCAGTCGTATAAACAGCGAGCGATTTTCTATCTTAAAGAATTTTGTTCACTCGACATACATAGCATAGAATCTCTCATGAGTCGATCTAATTGATGTCACAAGAATGTATGAATTTATTATTATTATTATTATTATTATTATTATTATTATTATTATTATTATTATTATTATTATTATTATTATTATACATTTTAATCTAGTTAATAAAGTATGCGAGAAACTGAAAATTCAATCTATATCACTGACAAAAGAGAAGTTAATAAAAGATTATGATGAGAAAATATTTAAGAAAATCATCACTCATAAAATTCTATTCAATCTCATCATTGAAAGTTATAAGAAATTGATTGTATCAATGTTGATAGTTAATATCAATCATCATGAAGTCATATTGAGTAAACTTTGAATGAATAAAAACGAAATATTACTGAATATGCAAAATAACATCATTGTTTTTTTGAATCAATTGAATACTTTTATTTCTGTTTTTTCAATTCTTTGTTACAAGTGTATCAAGATTGATAAGATTGAACAAGATTAAAGCTTTAATTAATTCACAGTGCACGCTAGCGAGTTTTCTGTGCAATGATTATAGCTAGTTAATGATTTAGTTGAGATTTGACTCAAATTTGACTCAGATATGACTCAACATTCTTTTTCTTTTTCAACATTCTTTTCTTTCATCAACATCTTTGTCAGAATCATGTCTAGATGATACAATTAATGAAGATCAGAGTTGATAGTGCTTGATCTTTAAAGATAGCTATAACTGAATATTAAGAATACAGAAGAAGATTGATACAAGAACTTTTATTTATGTAATGTTCAAAGACTGTGCTAGACTCAAAAGAGATGTGTTTATGACACAGAAAGAAGATGATGTAGATGAACAAGATGTTGATGAAAGAAAAGAGTGTTGAGAAAGAAAAAGAGTGTTGAGTCATATCTGAGTCAAACCTGAGTCAGATCTCGATCAGATCATTGACTAGCTCTAATCATTACACAGAGTACTCGCTAGCGTGTACTGCGAATTGATTAAAGCTTCAGCCTTGTTCAGTTTTATCAGTCTTGATATACTCGTAACATTACTCTTCTCTTTGAAAATTCATGTTTGCATGAATGTAGTTCATTTGCTCACTTTTTGTTGATAGTTATTTCGATATTTAGCGCGATTTGTTTGAATATAGCTTATGAAATTCGTTCAAAACTTTCTCTGAGTCATTGAATTTCTCTTTATCAACATAGTATCATTCGTTGTTTCTATTTAAATCTTTTCATTTGACTTTGTACTATATTCAATCTTGATAGTGTCTGAAGTTCAATATATTGTTTATCTCTCAATGTTCATCGTCTTCAATAGTGATTGATCTGAGTGATTTTGAATGTTATTCTGATAGAAGATCTTCTGAATACAATTGTAGCAACTTTGAGCTGAACATTGAATGCAGATGCTTCATGCTGACTGATAAATGAAGATGATAAAAGATACTCACTTTAGCAGTGATTTGATAGAGATTTAGCTGTTTATCTTTCAAATCTTTGCAGAGTCTTGTTGTCTTGACATTTCTGAAAGATAGTCAAACTCAGTCATCTACTTCATATGTAACGTTTCGTCTATGTTTATTGATCTGAACTTCAATGATCAGCTTTGTCTTTTTCAATTGTTAATGATTGAAGCTCAGTAACTCTTTCATTCAAATGACAATATCATCTGCTTTTCTAGCTTCAAGTCGTTCATAAGTTATTTCGTAGTCAGTCATATCTGAATTGAAACTCATTCGAGAATGAAATTCTTTATTGAAGTAAAAGAAAATCATTGAAGTGATTGAGAAGATATTGAAATTGTCGCTGAATTCTATCATAGATATTCATTTAACTCAGTCGTTCTGCATGTAATTGCAATAGATTCTAAGTTCGCGTTCAACGTTCTGATTTGCTCATTCAAATTGATCGTCGATCTCAGAATGATAGACTGTGAATAAACTAGTTGTGATTCTCAGTCGCTTGCAAAGACTTTTTCACATAGTTGATATAAATTAAAAGTTTCTGTTCAAAACAATAGAACTGAGTAGATCATGCAGTCGATAGATGTTTTATAGCATGATTCAAATCATTTCTTCAACTGAAATGTCATCGTTTTCTCAATGATAGAAAACATAGTGACGTTCTTTGATGAAACGACATATGATTGTGCAAATGACGTTATAGTCTTCTGACAGAAATAGTTCAATGATGAAGTTCATAGCTATATCTTTTCAGCGTTTCTGTGAAATCGAAAGAGAATGATGAAGTTCATTGATGCTATTTCTAGAGACTTTGCTTCGCTGACAAGCATGATAGTTTCAAATGTATCATTGAATAGTAGCTCGATGATTTGATCAATAGTAGAAACGCTGAACTAGATCAATGATTTGTTTATTGTTGAGATGAGAGATTGAAGATTGATTATGCACTTCTTGTAGTAATTTCGTGTGCATGTTTTCAGAGACTCATAGCAGATCTTTTCTAAATAGAACGTTGTCAATAATTTCGCAGTTCTTCATATTAATGCTATGAAGCTTGAGCTTGTTGTCATTTTTAGCTTGTTTATATTCGCTGCAGAACTCATTCATTTGATTGACTAATTGTACTCTTTGATAAAGATTGACTTCTGATTTCGAATTTGCGTTCAATTTCAAGTCAATAGATAGAATATCAACTTTATCAGAGATAAGAATAGTTTGAAAGCAATCTTCAAATCATTTAGCTGATTCAGAAACGTTTGCTAAAGACATTCAAGTTAATGCATTGACTTTAGTGTTCATTTTGCCTGATTTAAAGATGATCTGAAAATTAAACTTTGATAGAATGTTCAGATAGTTGACTTGACGTTGACTCAGCTGTTTATTTTTCATGAAGATCTTCAGAGCTTGATGATCAATGAATATTTGAATGAGTAATTCAGTACATTTCAGCTCAAGTCATCAATGTTCAAAACAGCGAATAATGATCAGCAATTTCTTGTCATAGATATGATAGTTGATTTCAGCAAGAATCATGCTTTTGCTGTAGAAGATCATCGAGTGAAGTACACTCTCATCGTCGTACTGAGACAGTATTTCTTCTTTTACATAGTTCAATGCATCGATTTTCAAAATAGTCTGACGTTTGAGATCGAAATGACGAAGAACTGAAGCGAAACTGATCTGTTTCTTCAAATTTCTGAAAGCTTGAATGCAAACTTTGTTTCAAACAAAAGACGTGTCTTTTCTAGTCAATTAAGTGAATGATTTGACTAGTTTGAAGAAGTTCTTAATGAAACAACGATAAAAGTTCACAAATTTCACGAAGCTCTGAATTTCTTTCAAATTGATTGAAGTAGTTCAGTTGACTATGATGATCATCTTGCTTGAATTCATGCAAAGATCTTGTTCTGATACAATGACTTTTAGAAAGACAGTCTCTTCTACATTGAATTCGCACTTTCAAATATTCATGTGCAGTTCAGCTTCACGTAGTCGTTTCAATACTAGTTTGACGTGATCTCTATGTTTTTTTCTTGTTTTGCTATAGATGAAAATGTCATTTAAATAGACTTGACAAAAGTCGTTCAGAAAGTCTCATAGAACGTCATTCATATATTGCTGAAAGAAGATTGATTCATTAGTCAGTTCAAATGATAGCATCTTGTATTTATATGCTTTTAAAGCAGTGATAAAGATGATGTAATTCTCGCTATCAAAGTGCATTTGAAGTTTGTTGAACGCTGATATGATGTTCAATCTAGTCAGATGCTTGCAACTCACTATTTTATCAATGATCTCGTCTATCAACGATAGAGAATATTTATTTCTTTTGAAAATGACATTTAGCTTTCAATAGTTCACGCAGAATCGAAGATCTTCATTTGCTTTGAGAGCGAATAGAACGAGAAAGAAATAGAAAGTCTGGTTGAAAGTGATGAATTTCTTCGACAAGTTCTCATTTAAGTACTTCTTTACTTTCAGAAGTTTGACAGAGAACATTCAATAGACTCGACAGCAAGAGAGCATTGAATCATTGATGAGTTCAATTTTATGATCATAGAAGCGATGAGAGAGTAGTTTATTTGATTGAGCTCGATCAAAAACATCTAGAAACTCATGATATTTTGATGACAGTTTCGCTTTAATATCTTTCAAATTCTGAGCAGTTTCATTGATTGAAAAGACATTTAAAGCGTTCAAATTGCACTGAGTATTGTACGCGATTTCTTTATTGATGTTTGTCATGAATAAAGCAAAGACTTTGATCTTGTCTTTCTTTAAACGATTCAACAGCGTTTTGAACGAAGCAACGTTTATGCTTCGAATTGAGAATGACTCTTTCTGAATCGTAGTTGAAACAGATCATTTGAGCATTCTAGAAATTTTTGACTAAGAAGTAAAAGTAAACAAAGTTGATCACAATCAACTTGAGTGCTTTAAATTGAAAGAGATCAAAAAAATCGAAATGAAAGTATTTAATTGATTCAAAAAAATGATGACGTCGATTCGCATATTCAGTAATATTTCATTTTTATTCATTCATGATTTTTCTAATATGACTTCGTGATGATTGATATCAGTTATCAACATAGAAACAGTCAATTTCTTATGACTTTCAATGATGAGATTCAATAGAATTTTATGAGTGATAGTCTTCTTAGATATCTTTTCATCATATTCTTTTATTAACTTATCTTTTGTCAGTGATATAGATTGAATTCTCAGCTTTTTACATACTCTATCGACTAGATTGATATGTATGATCATATAGACGACTGAATCACTGTCTATCAAAGAACGAAGACTGAATGATTTGTTCTGCAAGATGAGAAGAGCATCGATCAGAAACGACTTATCAAAGTAATTCTCTTTCAATAGAATTTCATCTAGATTGCACAAAGATATAATCTTCACTTCAGTGACTGTTGAAGAGATGACTAGTTTTTTGACTCGAACTCTGATTCAGTATCAAGTTCAAAATGATCGTAGTTCTCATTAACTGCATTGACTTTGATAGATCAATTCAAGCATTCTTTGAAACTATGATCTGATTTGTGACATACGAAACAGATTTCAACTAGAACGTCTACATTCTTGACGCTAGTCAAAACTGCGCTGCGCGACTTTGATCAGTCAGACTTTGAAGTCGAAGACTGAACAGCAATAGTTGCTCTAGAAATGATGATCTTTGAATCATCATGTTTAAGTAGTTTGTTCTTGATCTCTTGAACTGCTTTATGTTCATTGTTCAAGCAAATCAGATAGTTTCAAATATCTGATAGCTTGATGAGTGACTTCATCTGAGCTGTTCAAAAGATTCAAAGACAAGAGTTTATTTTATTCTTTAGATCAACAACTAGTACATTCTTCTGATACTTCAGATAGATGTATAGTCGTTGAAACTGATTAAAGAAATTGCTGAATTTCTTTGATTCTTGAATCAGATTAATATATTTTCTACGATAGTTATCTTTCTTATCAGAATCATGAAACGATTGAGCTAGTTTCTCTAGAAGTTCATTGACAGTCAGATAAAGATTGTCACAGTTGAAATCACGTCTGATCTGAGTGACTTCGACGACATCATCTGCTAGTCGAGAGTGAATGTAGCTCAGCTTGTAGAGTTCATTTGAAAAGATGTTGACGTTCATTGCTAGCTTCTCTCGTATGTTCAGAGATCAGTTCTTTCAAGTAGAATTCTTTTCATCAGTGAACATTGAAGAATCGAGTATTTTGTGATATTTAGATCATTCAAAGTAGATGACAATCACGAAAGCAGTGATAATTACATTGACTGTAATAGCAGTGAGAGCTTGTAGTTTTGCTTTCAACTGTTGAATTTCACTCTTGTCTTGTTGTTTCATCTTGACGAGATGATCTGTTTCTCTATTAAAAACATAGATACGTTTCTTTCATACTTTCATATCATTGTGTATGATGATTTCAGCGTTTGATTCATTGAAAGCAATGAATGAAGAAGCATGTTGTGAGTCGACAATAGAAGAGAAAGCTTGTGAACGTGTTTATTGCAAGAGATCAACGAAAGCTTTATCTTTATCAGATGTGTTCTTAAATGTCATAATGAAGAAGATGAGAATTGTTTAAAAGAGAATTGAATAAATGATGATGCTCGACAATTGAAAAAGAAAGATGTATGTTTATTCAACAAAGAAGATGTTTCTGAAAATGACTGATCTTGAAGCAATTCACGAAGATTCTTTATTGTAATTCTCTTGATCGATTTGATTCTCTAGCAATTCACGAAGATTTTTTATCATAGATTCTATTAATCGATTTTGAACAAATGTGTACTGAATGAGCGATAGATCTTCTAGCAATTCAACGATTGTATGTTTTCATTGATTCTATAAATTCTCTGATGTTGTTCTTGTCTTTCGAGATTGAATCATCAGATAAACAAATTTCTTTAGACTTGATTCATCTGTACAAGTTGATTGAATGAGTAATAAAATCAGTATCATGTAATTAATGAATTCTTAATATAATGTCAGAATCATGTCTAGATGATACAATCAATGAAGATCAGAATTGATAGTGCTTGATCTTTAAAGATAGCTATAACTGAATATTAAGAATACAGAAGAAGATTGATACAAGAACTTTTATTTATGTAATGTTCAAAGACTGTGCTAGACTCAAAAGAGATGTGTTTATGACACAGAAAGAAGATGATGTAGATGAACAAGATGTTGATGAAAGAAAAGAGTGTTGAGAAAGAAAAAGAGTGTTGAGAAAGAAAAAGAGTGTTGAGAAAGAAAAAGAGTGTTGAGTCATATCTGAGTCAAACCTGAGTCAGATCTCGATCAGATCATTGACTAGCTCTAATCATTACACAGAGTACTCGCTAGCGTGTACTGCGAATTGATTAAAACTTCAGTCTTGTTCAGTCTTATCAATCTTGATACATTTGTAACAATCTTGTTCATTTACATCATCTTTTTTTCATGTCACAAACACATTTCTTTCAAATTTAGTGCAGTCTTTGAACATTATATAAATAGAAGTTTTTATATCAATCTTCTTCTGTATTCTTAATATTCAATTATAGTTATCTTTAAAGATCAAGCACTATCAATTCTGATCTTCATTAATTGTATTATTTAAGCATGATTCTGACATTATATTAAGAATTCATTAATCATATGATACTGATCTCATTACTCATTCAACATACTTGTTTAAACAGAATGAATCTAAAGAAATTTATTTATCTGATGATTGATGACAATTGAAAGATAAAACAACATTAAAGAATTGAATAAAATTAATGATGAGACTGTTTGAATTGCTAGACTACTTATTACTCATTAAGTACACAAAGTTCACTTAATTATGAGAATCATAATAAAGAATCTTCATGAATTGCTTAAGAATCAAATCGATTGATAAATTCAATGATAAAGAATCTTTGTTGTTTGCTAGAAAATCAATCAATTAATCAATAAACAAATCTCATCTTCTTTGTTGAAGATTGAATCTCATCTCATACATTTTTCTTCTTCAATAATTAAGCATCGTCATTTGTTCAATCTTCTTTTCAAATAAATCTCATCATGTCTAGTCATTCATTTATTAAAGAGCATTTTGAAGAATTTCAAAATCATTTCTCTTAAACTTCTGATGCTGATTCATTGAAATCATGAACGAAATCATTAAGTGCTGCGTCATTTCTTCATAAAGATGATGAATTATTTGCTGAAATGATAATATTTCTCATGTTCTATGAAATCTGAAAGGCTTGAAATCTAGTTCTTGATGAAGAAACAGATCAGTTCTATGAGTTAAATAAACAACAAGAAGATGAAATCAAAGAGTTGAAAACTAGACTTCAAGCTAAAGAAAACACTTCTTTTGATTTCATTTACTCTGAGCATTCTAGATTTTAAAAAATACCTGATTCTTCGCTGTTTATTGATGAAAAGAACTCTATTTAAAAGAATTGATACAAAAAAATTCAGAATAAACTAAAGATCAATATTGATCTCTTTTCTAATGAATGAGTTAAATTGAGCTATATACATTCTAGATTATTTGATGACGCAGCTGAGATCACTCAGACTAGACGTGAATAAGACTGTGTTAATTTCTATAAGATCATTGATGATCTTTTGAAAGAGCTAGCTCAGTAATCTCAGTTGTTCAATGATTCAAATAAGAAAGTCAACTTTCATAGAAAATACTACAACTTGATTCAAGAATTCAAGAAATTCAATGAATTTTATACTCAGTTTCAACGTCTATCTTTTTATCTAGACTATCATAAGAAGCAATTAATTGCTAATTTAAAAGATAAAATACATTCTTGTCTTTGATTCATTTGAATAAATTAACTAGTTCAATCTGATTTTCTAAAAGAAATTGATTTCTATCTGATTCATTTGAATAATGATCAGTGAATCATTTGAGAAATCAAGAACAAGATCAAATGTATCAATAAAATTTTTAAGACTATCTTTCATAAAGTGACTATTATCATTCAATCAATCAATTACTTGAAGTTTGATCATCTAAAGCTGCGCGACGCGATTTTAACTAACGTCAAAAAAGCAAACATTTTAGTTGAAAGCTGTTTCATATGTTATAAATCAGATCATAGCTTTAAAGAGTGTCTCAATCGATCTACTAGAATTAATACAGTGAACAATGAATATGATTGCTTTAATTTTGATTTGAATCTTGATTCAAAAAACTAGTCATCTTTTTAAAAGTCATCAAAGAGATAAAGATTATATTTTTGTGCAAACTAGATAAAATTTTATCAAAAGAAAATTACTTTGAAAAGTCATTTCTAATTGATGCTTATCTCATCTCTCAGAAATGATCTTTCAGTCTTCGTTCTCTAATAGACAATGATTTAATGTTATGAATGTGTCAGAATTGATTAGAACTAGTTAATGATTTAGTCAAGATCTGATCTAGATTTGACTCAGACTTGACTCAAATATGACTCAGCATCTTTTTTCTTTTCTAGCATCTTCTAATCAGCTTCTATTGTCTTTTAAACAAACACACTTCTTTGTATTACAAATGATTAACAGATTTCTAGACAAACACATTTCTTTATGTTGCAAACATCTTTTAAATCAACATCTTTCTTGTGTTTCAACACGTCTTCTTTGAGACTAACGTCAATCTGAGTAACTACTATATAAAGCATGTTCTTCTTGTCTTTTGTATCTTCTTTCTTCTGTATTCTTAAAGTCTTAGTTATAACTATCTTTGTTAAGAATCAGCATAGAGCGAGTCATATGAGTGTAATGTAATGAGTATATAAATGCTAAGAAAGAAAATTATCTAGAAGAAAAGAATCGACTATCTATATGACTCAGAAGAACATAAACTAACTTTGAATAGAGTTGACTTCAAAACAAGTCTATGCTTTAGCGATGAGTGATTGACGATAGCTCTCAGAATAGTCATCAACATAGTCATCAACATAGTCATCAATGACGATGCGTAGCTAGAATCGTAACATTACTTCTTCTCTTCAATGATTCATGTTTGCATGAATGTATTTTCTTAGTCTTATGTAGAATCAAAATGTCTATTGTAGCAGACTCACTATGCAAGATAGAAGTGTCATTAAAGCAGACTCACTAGTTGCACGCAAATGAGTCAACAGATCGATTCACTGATAGGTAGAATAATGTAAGTAGATAGATCATTGCATTGACGAAAGATATCATTAAAGCAAACTCACTTCTGATTCAGATCTACTATATAGTAGAGCTTGTTTCGTTCATTGATCGACTCAATCAAGAGATCAATCGTTGTCTGTCTTTGTAGCAGACTCACTTCAAGTGTCGTTCAAGCAGACTAACTATTGAGTGACTGACTTGATGACAAGATCAATATTGAACGCGTCATTAAAGCAGACTCACTGTCAAACGTGTCATTGTAGCAGACTTACTATGAGAAGATCAATTGACTCATTGAAGAGATCAATTTGAATCGCGTCTTTGTAACAGACTCACTAGTTGCACATGAACATAGTAGTTTGATTCACTGATGAATAAATCGATGTGAGTAGATAGATCATTGCATTGACGAAGAAGTGTCATGAAAGCAAACTCACTGTAAGATTTGTTTCTGAGATAAAGACTTTGACGCAGTTCTAGACTGATCTTGTTTGATTGTTCAACAAATTCGAAGAATTTCTTGCAAATCTGAATGAACGATTAATTCGCTGATCTTTGACCTAGTTGAATGATTTCAATCGTTTGTTTATACTCGCTGATCAGCGCACAAGTGAAGAAAGATGAGTACTGCTGCACGAATGCAAGTCGCTAGATCAAAGTCAATAGAAAGTTGAAGAACTATTAGCAGAAGCACTTGAAGAAATCAATGCAGATTATTTCACTTCGTCTGTAACGAAGAAGCATTTATATAATGTTAGAAGTCAGCATAAAGCGAGTCAGATAAGTGTAATGTAATGAGTATATAAATGCTAAGAAAGAAAAGTATCTAGAAGAGAAGAGTCAACTATTTATATGACTCAGAAGAACATAAGCTAACTCTGAATAGAATTGACTTCGAAACAAGTCTATGCTCTAGTGACAAGCGATCGACGATAGCTCTCAGAATAGTCATCAACATAGTCATCAATGAAGATGTGTAGCTAGAATCATAACAATCTTTATAGATTAAACATTTTAGTCATGCACGCACTCTGATTAGTTTCTAGACACGATTTCAACATTACTTTAAAAATTCATTAATCACATGATACTGATTTCTATATTCATTCAAATTCACTCGACTGACAACGAAATGAGTATAAAGAAATTTGTGTATCTGATGATCAACGACATCAAAAGACAGAACAACATCAAGAAATCAATAAAATCAATGAAAACATATGATCATGTGATTGCTAAAGAATTTATTGCTCAGTCAATAGCATCAGTTCAAATCAATTAATAGAATCAATGATAAAGAATCTTCGTTGATTGCTTGAGAATCACAAAAAAATTCTTTCAAATCAGCAACACTCTTCTTTGAAAACTAAACACTTTAACAAATGATCTCACTATTTACTATTGAGCATCGTCATTCATTTGATCATTAAAATCTTCATCATGATTCAATCATCTGTGAATATTCAACTCAATTTCTTTAAAAATAATCAAAGTCTCAATTCAGTCATTTACTTCAAGTTATCTTCTCATTTATTGAAATTTCTTAGAACTGACTTCATATGAAAACATCATTAATTCATGTTTTACTCTCAAACACTTGATGAATCTCTGAAAGTCTCTACTCTCTGAAATATCAAAAATGTAAAGCAGTTACAACATTGAGTTAAACAAGATTCAGAAGTTTTTCTAGAAGATTTAAACAATCTTCAAACTTAATGAGATCTAAATGTAGAAGCTTGTGAGTTATTTGATAGAATATTCAGCGAACAGATATGAAAGACTCATTTCGAGAAAATTGATCAAGCAAAAGAATGATTGAATCTAAATTTTAAAAAGCTTCAAGATCAGCTGATGAAACTACAACATCAACTGCAATTAACTAAAGAAGATACTTTTACTTTTTTCATCATGTTTAATTCATTCAAGCGATTTCAAAAGCTTTTGAATTCATCTCTGTTTACTGATGAAAAAAAATCTATCTAAGATGATTGACAAGAAAAGATTCGCGACAAGCTAGAAATCAACGTCAATTATTTTGACAATGAGAAAGCTATACTAGTCTACATTCATTTTTGAATCAGCGAAGATGCAGTCAAAGTCACTTTAGTTAAACATCAGTGAGATTCATTGAACTTTTATTCAATGATCAATGATTTACTAAATGAACTTACTCAGCTTTACAATGATTCTGACAAAGAGATGAACTTTTGAAGAAAATATGCTAATCTCATTCAAGAAAAGAGCAAATTCAGCAACTTTTATTCAATATTTCAACGTCTGTTCTTTTATTTAAAGTATCATGAAAAGCAATTGATCATTGATTTACAAGACAAGATAGTTTATCATTTTCGTACAGCTTGAAGTAGTCAGCTGATTCAGTCAGAATCTTTTAATGAAATTCATAGTTATTTGATTCATTTGAACAATGAGCATCAAGTCATGAATGACATCAAAGAAAAGAAATTCTTAATCAAAGTTAGAAAGCAAGTCATCTTTGCTGAGAAATGAGATTCATTGAACTTCTATAAAAAGATCGAAGTCATTACATTCATTGATCATTCAAAGTTGCACGACGTAATTTTAACTAGCATCAAAAATATTAATCTACAAGCTGAAATCTGTTTCATTTATCACAAATCAAATCATACTTTTAGAGAGTGCTCTGATCAATTGAAAGTCAATGCATTAAAAGATGATGAGTTTGATTGATTTACATTGAACTCTGAGTTTGATTCTGATTCAAAAAACTAACTATCTTTTTCAAAGTTATTGAAGAGATAGAAATCATATCTTTGTGCAGTCAAATTGAAGTTTTATTGAAAGAAAACTATTTTGAAAAGTCATTTCTGATCAATGCTTCTTTTATCTCTCAGAGCAATTCTTTCAACCTTCGCTCTTTGATAAATAGTGATTTCATCGTCTACATGCTGATACATGACAAGCTAGTCAATAAAGTATGTCAGAAACTTGAAATACAATTTATATCACTAGCAAAAGAGAAGTTAATATGAGATTATGATAAGAAGTTAGCTAGAAAGACTATTACTCATAAGATTCTATTCAATCTTATGATTAAAAGTCATAAGAAATTGACTATGTCAATGCTGAAAATTGATATTGAGCATCATGAAGCTATATTGAGTAAACTCTGAATGAATAAAAATGAAATATTATTGAACATGAGACATGATACTATCATATTCTCTGATCAATTAAATACTTTTATTTCAATTTTTTCAATCTCGTCAAATACAAAGTACTCAAGTTGATCATGATCAACTTCAATCTCTTCAGCAGCTCACAGCAAGATCTTTAAGATGCTTAAGCACTCAGTTTCATTTTTTCAGAAAGAGTCATTCTTGATTCAAAACATAGATGTCATCTCTTTTCAAGCACTAGTAAAATGAAAAAAGAAGAATCAGACAGAGATTTTTGCTATGTTCATTGAAGATATTGATAGAGAAATTGTCTACAATACTCAATGCAAACTAGATGTCATAAACATTTTCTCAGTCAATGAAATGACTCAGAATCTAGAAGATATTAAAGTCAAGCTATCATTGAAATATCAGAATTTTCTAAATGTCTTTGATCAAGTTCAAGCAAACAAGCTATCGTCTCATCATTTGTATGATCATAAAATAGAGCTTATTAGTGACGTAATGTCATTTTGCTGTTGAGCATATTGAATGTCTTTTTACAAGCTTCAGAAAGTAAAGAAATATCTGAATGAGAATCTTTTCAAAGAATTTATAATCTTTAGCAAAGCTTCGTATTTCTCACTCATTCTGTTCATTTTGAAAGCAAATAAAGATTTATGATTCTGCGTTAACTATTAAAAGCTCAATGCTATTATCAAAAGAAATCGATATTCTCTATCATTCATAGATGAAGTAATTAACAAAATAGTTGATTGCAAACATTTGACTTGATTGAATATCATTTTGACGTTCAACAAACTACGAATGCACTTTGATAGTGAAAACTACACTATCTTTATTATTGCATTAGAAGTATATAAGTTAAAAGTGCTACTCTTTGAACTTATCAATGATTCTGTCTCATTTCAGCAGTATATGAATGATGTTTTTTGAAACTTTCTAAATGACTTTTGTCAAGTCTATCTGAACGACATTCTGATCTACAGCAAAACTCAACAAGAACATTGACAACATGTCAAGATGATATTAAATCATCTACGAGAAGCTGATTTACAAGTAAATATTCGAAAGTGCAAATTCAACGTAGAAGAAACAGTCTTCTTAAAAGTCATAATGTCAGAACAAGATCTTCATATGAATTCTATCAAAGTGAAAGTCATAGTCAACTGAATTACGTCGATCAATTTAAAAGAAGTTCAGAGCTTCGTGAGATTCATTAACTTTTATCATTGTTTCATTAAAGACTTTTCGAAGCTAGTCAAATTATTTATTCAGTTAACTAAAAAGAATACGTCTTTTGTATGAAATGAAGTCTGTGTTCAAGCTTTTGATGATCTAAAGAAACAAGTCAACTCGATCTCAGTACTACGACATTTTGATTTCAAATGACAAGCTATTCTAGAAATCAATACATCTGACTACATTAAAGATGAAATTTTATCACAGTACAATGATGAGAGAGTTCTTCATTCAATAGCTTTTTACAGCAAGAGCATGATTCTCGCTGAATGCAATTATCATATCTATGACAAGAAATTACTAATCATTATTCAATGTTTCAAACATTGAAGATTCGAGCTTGAATGCATTGAACTACTCATTCAGATATTCATTGATTATCAGACTCTGAAGATCTTCATGAAAAATAAACAGTTGACTTGATATCAAGTCAATTATCTAAACATTCTATTCAAGTTCAACTTTCAGATTATATTTCAATCAGATAAAATAAACACTAAAGTCAATGCTTTAATCAGAATGTTTCTGATCGACGTCTCTGAATCAACTCAGCATACTGAAGATCATGATCAGATCATTCTGACACTCAATAAAGTAAATATTCTAACTATTGAATCTGAAGTTGATCTCTATCAGCGAGTAAAAGATGACAACAAGACAAATGAGCTTTGCAATGAGTATAAACAAGCTATAAGAGAAAACAAGCTCAAGCTACATAGCACTGAATTGAAGCATTGCAAGATTGTTAATGACGTTCTGTTCAAAAAAGATTTACTGTGAGTTTCTGAGAAAATGTATATGAAATTGTTAAAGAAAATTCATGATCAGTCTTTTATCTCTCATTCTGACAATTGAAAAACTACTGATCTAGTTCAACGTTTCTACTATTGATCAGATCATTGAGCAATAATTAGATGTTACATTCAAAACTGTCATGTTTATCAACGAAGCAAGACATTTAGAAATAGCATTAATGAACTTCTTCATTCTTTCTCAATTTTACAGAAACGCTGAAAAGATATAACTATGAACTTTATTACTGAGTTACTTCTATCGAAAGATTATAACGTCATTTGCATAATCATATGTTGTCTCATCAAGAAACATCACTATGTTTTCTGTCATTGAAGAGACAATGACATCTCAGTTGAAGAAATGATTTGAATCATGCTATGAAACGTCTATTGACTTCATGATCTATCTAGTTTTATTGTTTTGAACAGAGACTCTCAATTTGTATCAATTATGTGACAAAGTCTTTGCAAGTGACTAAGAATCACAACTAGTCTATTAACAGTCTATCATTCTGAAATCAATGATCAATTGAAATGAGTTAATCAAGATTTTGAATGCGAATTAAGAATTTACTGTAACTACATGCAGAACGACTGAGCAAAATGACTTTCAATGATGAAATTCAGCGAAAATTTCAATATTTTCTTGATCATCTCAATGATCTAATTTTACTTCAATAAAGAGTTTCACTCTCGAATGAGTTTCAATTCAGATACAACTGACTATGAGATAACTCACGAACGTCTTGAAGCTAAAAAAGTTGACGATATTATTATTCAAATGAAAGAGCTTCTTATCTTTGATCATCAGCAATTGAAAAAGACGAAGTAAATCATTGAAACTCGAATCAATAAATATAAATGAGACGTCATTTATGAAGTAAACGACTGAGTTTGATTATTCTCTAGAAACATAAAGACAACTAAATCATGTAAGAATTTGAAAGACAAACAGCTAAAATCTTATCAAATCACTGTCAAAGTTGAAATTTTCTATCATCTTCATTTATTGATAAGCATGAAGCAGCTGCATTCAATGTTTAATTCAAAGCTATTACGTTCTTATCTTGATGATCTTTTATCAAAACAGCATTCAGAATCATTTAAGTCTCTTACTATCAAAGACAATGAACATTGAGAGATAAATGACATTTTGAACTCTAGATGCTATCGAGATTGAATACAATACAAAGTCAAATGAACAAGATTAGATCGAAATGACGAATGATACTATGTTGACAAAGAAGAATTCAAGAGCTTGAAAGAAGTTTTAGTTGAATTTCATAAGCTTTATTCAGACAAGTCATACTAAATTGAAAAACAGTGAAAAAATTTTGCGTTTCATTTGTTTTATTCATGCAAACATGAATTTTCAAAGAGAAAAGTAATGTTACAAATGTGTCAGAATTGATTAAAGCTAGTCAATGATCTAATCAAGATCTGATCTAGATCTGACTCAAACTTGACTCAAATATGATTCAGCATCTTTTCTCTTTTCTAGCATCTTCTAATCAGCTTCTATTATCTTTTAAATAAACACACTTCTTTGTGTTACGAGTGATCAACAAGTTTCTATGACAAACACATTTCTTTGTGTCACAAACATCTTTTGAATCAACATCTTTCTTGTGTTTCAACACGTCTTCTTTGAGACTAGCGTCGATCTGAGTAACTATTATGTAAAGCGTGTTCTTCTTGTCTTTTGTATCTTCTTTCTTCTGTATTCTTAAAGTCTTAGTTATAGCTATCTTTATAGATCAAACATTCTAGTCACGCATGCACTCTGATTAGTTTTTAGACACGATTTCAACATTACTTTAAGAATTTGTTAATCACATGATACTGATTTCTATATTCATTCAAATTCACTCGATTGACAACGAAATGAGTATAAAGAAATTTGTGTATCTGATGATCAACGACATCGAAAGACAGAACAACATCAAGAAATCAATAGAATTAACGAAAACATATGATCGTGTGATTGCTAGAGAATCTATCGCTCAGTCAGTAGCATCAGTTCAAATCGATTAATAGAATCAATGATAAAGAATCTTCGTTGATTGCTTGAGAATCACAAAAAAACTCTCTCAAATCAGCAACACTCTTCTTTGAAGACTAAACACTTTAACAAACAATCTCACTATCTACTATTGAGCATCATCATTCGCTCGATCATCAAAACCTTCATCATGATTCAATCACCCGTGAATATTCAACTCGATTTCTTCGAAAGTAATCAAAGCTTTGATTCAGTCATTTATCTTGAGTTATCTTCTCATCTATCGAAATTTCTTAGAATTGACTTTGTACAAAAACATCATCAATTCATGTCTCACTTTCAGACATTCAATGAATCTCTGAAAGTCTCTATCTTCTAAGATATTAAAAATGTAGAGCAGCTACAACATTGAGTCAAACAAGACTCAGAAGTTTTTCTAGAAGATTTAAACAATCTTCAAACTCAACGAGATCTAAATGTAGAAGTTTGTGAGCTATTTGATAAAATACTCAGCGAACAAATATGAAAGACTCATTTCAAGAAAATTAATCAAGCAAAAGAATGATCGAATCTAAATCTTAAAAAGCTTCAAGATCAGCTGATGAAACTATAACATCGACTGTGATTGACTAAAGAAGATACTTCTACTTCTTTCATCATGTTCAATTCATTCAAGTGATTTCAAAAGCTTTTGAATTCATCTCTGTTTACTGATGAAAAAGAATCTATCTGAGATGATTGACAAGAAAAGATTCGCGACAAGCTAGAAATCAACATCAATCATTTCAACAATGACAAAGCTATACTAGTCTACATTCATTCTTGAATCAGCGAAGACGCAGTCAAAGTCATTCTAGTCAGACATCAGCGAGATTTATTGAACTTTTATTCAATGATCAATGATCTACTAGATGAACTTGCTCAGCTTTATGATGATTCTGACAAAGAGACAAACTTTCGAAGAAAATATGCTAATTTCATTCAAGAAAAGAGCAAATTCAACGACTTTTATTCAATATTTCAACATCTGTTCTTTTATCTAGAGTATCACGAAAAGCAATTGATTGTTGATCTACAAAACAAGATAGTTTATCATTTTCGTGCAGCTTGAAGTAATCAGCTGATTCAGTCAGAATCTCTCAATGAAATTCGTAGTTATCTGATTCATTTGAACAATGAGCATTGAGTCATAAATGACATCAAAGAAAAGAAATTCTTGATCAAAGTCAGAAAGCAAGTCATTTTTGCTGAGAAATGAGATTCATTGAATCTCTATAGAAAGATCGAAGTCACTACACTCGTCAATCATTCAAAGCTGCGTGACGTGATTTTAACTAACGTCAAAAATATTAATCTACAAGCTGAAATTTGTTTTACCTGTCACAAATCAGATCATACTTCTAGAGAGTGCTCTGATCAATCAAGAGTCAATGCATTAGAAGATGATGAGTTTGATCGATTTACATCAAACTCTGAGTTCAATTCTGATTCAAAAAACTAGCTATCTCTTCTAAAATCATTAAAGAAGTAGAAATCATATCTTTGTGCAGTCAAATTGAAGTTCTATTGAAAGAAAACTATTTTGAAAAGTCATTTCTGATCAATGCTTTTCTTATCTCTCAGAGCAATTCTTTCAGCCTTCGCTCTTTAATAGATAGTGATTTCGTCGTCTACATGCTGATACATGACAAGCTAGTCAATAAGATATGTCAGAAACTTGAAATACAATCTATATCACTAGCAAAAGAGAAGTTAATACGAGACTATGATGAGAAGTTAGTTAGAAAGACTATTACTCATAAGATTCTATTCAATCTCACAATCGAAAGTCATAAGAAATTGACTATGTCAATGCTGATAACTGATATTGAGCATCATGAAGCTATATTGAGCAAACTCTGAATGAACAAAAATGAAATATTATTGAACATGAGACATGATACTATCATATTCTCTGATCAATTAAATACTTCTATTTCGATTTTTTCGATTTCGTCAAATATAAAGCACTCAAGTTGATCGCGATCAACTTTGATTTCTTCAGCAGCTCACAGCAAGATTTCTAAGATGCTCAAGCACTCAGTTTTATTCTTTCAGAAAGAGTCATTCTCGATTCAAAACATAGATATCGCTTCTTTTCAAGCACTAGTAAAACGAAAAAAGAAGAATCAGACAGAGATTTTTGCTATGTTCATCGAAGACATCGATAGAGAAATTATCTACAATACTCAATGTGAACTAGATGTCATAAACGTCTTCTCAGTCAATGAAATGACTCAAAATCTAGAAAATATTAAAGTCAAGCTTTCATTAAAATATCAGAATTTTCTAGACATCTTTGATCGAGCTCAAGCAGACAAGCTATCGTCTCATCGTTCGTATAATCATAAGATAGAGCTTACTAGTGACGCAACGTCATTTCGCTGTCGAGCATATTGAATGTCTTTTTACAAGTTTCAGAAAGTAAAGAAATATCTGAACGAGAATCTTTTCAAAGAATTTATAACTTCTAACAAAGCTTCGTATTTCTCACTCGTTTTGTTTATCTTGAAAGCAAATGAAGATCTACGATTCTGCGTTAACTATTGAAAGCTCAATGCTATTATCAAAAGAAATCGCTATTCTCTATCGCTCATAGATGAAGTAATTGACAAAATAGTTGATTGCAAACATCTGACTCGATTGAATATCATTTCGACGTTCAACAAACTACAAATGCACTCTGATAGTGAGAACTACACTATCTTTATTATCGCGTTAGAAGCATATAAAACAAAGATGTTATCTTTCAAACTTATCAATGATTCTGCCTCGTTTCAACAGTATATGAATGACGTTCTTTAAGACTTTCTAAATGACTTTTGTCAAGTCTATCTGAACGACATTCTGATCTACAGCAAAACTCAATGAAAACATCAACAACATGTCAAAATGATATTAGATCATCTACAAAAAGCTGATCTACAAGTAGATATTTGAAAGTGCAAATTCAACGTAGAAGAAACTGTCTTCTTAAAAGTCATAGTTTCAGAACAGAGTCTTTGCATGAACTCTATCAAAGTGAAAGTCATAGTCAACTGAGCTACGTTGATCAATCTAAAAGAAGTTCAGAGCTTCGTGAAATTCATTAACTTCTATCGTTGTTTCATTAAAGACTTCTCGAAGCTAGTCAAATCGTTCACTCAGTTAACTAGAAAGAACACATCTTTTGTATGAAATGAAGTCTGTGTTCAAGCTTTTGATGATCTAAAGAAACAAGTCAGCTCGATCTCAGTACTACGACATTTCAATTTCAAACGACAAGCTATTCTAGAAATCGATGCATCTGACTACGTCAAAGATGAAATTCTATCATAGTACAATGATGAGAAAGTTCTTCATTCAGTAACTTTCTACAGCAAGAGCATGATTCTCGCTGAATGCAATTATCATATCTATGACAAGAAATTGCTAGTCATTATTTGATGTTTCGAACATTGAAGACTCGAGCTTGAATGCACTGAACTATTCATTCAGATATTCATCAATCATCAGACTCTGAAAATCTTCATGAAAAATAAACAGTTGATTTGACATCAAGTCAATTATCTAAACATTCTATTCAAGTTCAACTTTCAGATTATATTTCGATCAGGCAAAATAAACACTAAAGTCAATGCTTTAATCAGAATGTCTCTGATTGACATTTTTGAATCAACTCAGCGTACTGAAGATCACTATCAGATCAATCTGACACTCGATAGAGTAAATATTCTAACTATTGAATCTGAAGTTGATCTCTATCAGTGAGTAAAAAATGTCAACAAGATGAATGAGCTTTGCAATGAGTATAGACAAGCTATAAAAGAAAACAAGCTCAAGCTACATAGCATTGAATTGAAGCACTGCAAGATCATTGACAACGTTCTGTTCAGAAAAGATCTACTGTGAGTTTCTGAGAAAATGCATACGAAATTGCTAAAGAAAATTCATGATCAATCTTTCATCTTTCATTCTGACAATTGAAGAACTATCGATCTAGTTCAACGTTTCTACTATTGATCAGATCATCAAGCAACGATTAAACGTTACATTTGAAACTGTCATGTCTGTCAACAAAGCAAGACATCTAGAAATAGCATCAATGAACTTCTTCATTCTCTTTCGATTTCACAGAAACGCTGAAAATATATAACTATGAACTTCATCATTGAGCTATCTCTATCAAAAGATTATAACGTCATTTGCACAATCATATGTCATCTCATCAAGAAACATCACTATGTCTTCTGTTATTAAGAAGATGATGACATCTCAGTCAAAGAAACGGTTTGAATCATGCTATGAAACGTCTATCGACTTCATGATCTATCTAGTTCTATTGTTTCAAACAGAGACTCTCAATTCATATCAATCATGTGACAAAGTCTTTGCAAGTGACTAAGAATCACGACTAGTTTATCAACAGCTTATCATTCTGAGATTGATAATCAATCAAAATGAGCTAATCAAGATATTGAACGTGAATTAAGAATCTACTGTAACTACATGCAGAACGACTGAGCAAAATGACTTTCAATGATGAAATTCAGCGAAAATTTCAATATCTTCTCAATCATCTCAATGATTTCATTCTACTTCAATAAAGAGTTTCACTCTTGAATGAGTTTTGATTCAAATACAACTGACTATGAGACAACTTACAAACGTCTTGAAGCTAGAAAAGTCGATGATATTGTCATTCAAATGAAAGAGCTTCTTATCTTCAATCATCAGCAATTGAAAAAGACGAAGCAGATCATTGAAGCTCAGATTAATAAACATAAATGAGACGTCATCTATGAAGTAAACGACTGAGTTTGATTATTCTCTAGAAATATAAAGACAACTAGATCATGTAAGAATTTGAAAGACAAACAGCTAGAATCTTATCAAATCACTGTCAAAGTTAAGATCTTCTATCATCTTTGTTTATTGATAAGCATGAAGCAGCTGCATTCGATGTTCAGTTCAAAGCTATTACGTTCTTGTCTCGATGATTTCTTATCAGAACAGCATTCAGAATCATCTAAATCTCTCACTATTGAAGACGATGAGCATTGAAAGATAGATGACATTTTGAACTCTAGACGCTATTGAGATTGAATACAATACAAAGTCAAATGAACGAGACTAGATCGAAATGACGAATGATACTATGTCAACAAAGAAGAATTCGAGAACTTGAAAGAAGTTTTAGTCAAATTTCATAAGCTCTATTCAGACAAGTCACACTAAATTGAAAAACAGTGAAAAAATTTTGCGTTTCATTTGTTCTATTCATGCGAACATGAATTTTTGAAGAAGAAAGTAATGTTACGAATGTGTCAGAATTGATTAAAACTAGTCAATGATCTAGTCGAGATCTGATCTAGATCTGACTCAGACTTGACTCAGATATGACTCAGCATCTTTTTTCTTTTCTAGCATCTTCTAATCAGCTTCTATTGTCTTTTAGACAAACACACTTCTTTGTATTATGAGTGATCAACAAGTTTCTATGACAAACACATTTCTTTGTGTCACAAACATCTTTCAAATCAACATCTTTCTTGTATTTCAACACGTCTTCTTTGAGACTAGCGTCGATCTGAGTAACTACTATATAGAGTGTGTTCTTCTTGCCTTTTATACCTTCTTTCTTCTGTATTCTTAAAGTCTTAGTTATAGCTATCTTTATAGATCAAACATTCTAGTCACGCACGCACTCTGATTAGTTTCTAGACATGATCTCAACATTATCAATCTATCAAAAAGTAATGAAAGCAACGTGATTCTGACAGTCATAGATTGATTGTCTAAGAAACGACACTATATATCATGTTGATCAGATGACGAAGAAATCTTTGCAGAATAAACAGTTAAACTACTATTGATATGAATCTTCAGAACTCATGAACTATCAAGATCAATAATGTTCAATCATAATTCACAATTTATATCAATTGTCTGAAAGTTTTTATGTTTGAAACTAAACATCAAGATGAAACTATTTATTGATTATCATTCTCAGATCAATGATCAGACAGAAAGAATGAATCACAATGTAGAATGATATTTACGAAGCTACTGCTCATATATGCAAGATGATTGATTCATCTGATTATTCATGATTGAATTTATCAATAACAATGCTATTTCATCATTAATTGAACAGTCAATATTCTTTCTGAATAAGAATTTTCACTTTCATATGAGCTTCAATTCAAACTCAATCAAATATGAGATCACTTAAGCTAGAATTGAAGCAAACAAAGCAAAGAATATATTCAAACACATGAAATGATCATTAACATTACTTAAGCAAGTCTTGATATGAGTTAAAGTTACAATGAAGAAATAAACTGATAAACATCAAAAGAAAATAATTTACAAGGTAAATGACATGATGTTTCTGAACTCTAGAAACATAATGATTTCACGATCATTAAAGAAGCTAAATAATAAAATGCTAAAACTCTTCAAGATTCTGATCAAGATTGAACATGCTTATTGACTGAAACTGTCATCAACTATGAAAATACATTCAAAGTTTGCATCAAATCTGCTGTGACTAAATTTAAAGAACTTGCTGAATGAATAATGAAATGAATCATCTGATTCTATAGTGATTGACGACGAAGATGAATGAAAAATGAAGAACATACTGAACTTCAGACACTACGAATGAAGTAAATGATTACAATATCATTTCAATTGAAAAGAATACGACGTTGATTTACATTGATACAACGTCAATGAAAGTGAATTCGAAGAATGCTTAAAGATCATAAATGACATTCATAAATAATATTCAAACAAGTCAAGATAGAAATCAACTTAAGAAAGATTGATTGAACTGCAACAATGAGAACATTGCTAGATGAAGAAAGAGAATAATGTTGTGATCATGCACTTCAAATTAGTTTAACATAGATCATGTTAAACTATCATAAACTAGTATAGAGTTGAGGTTGACACGCTAGCGATCTAGCGTATCTTCGTGAGTAAAACTCATGACGTGTTGCATCTTCTTTCTTCTTCAGCTTTGAACTTCTAGTTAGAATACACTCATATGATTCGCTTTATGCAAACTCATAACAGCTATAACTAAATATTAAGAATACAGAAAAAGATTGATACAAAAGCTTCTATTTATGTAATGTTCAAAGACTGCATTAAACTCGAAAGAAATGTGTTTGTGACATGAAAAGAAAATGATGTAAATGAACAAAATGTTGATGAAAGAAAAGAGTATTAAGAAAGAAAAAAGATGTTGAGTCATATTTGAGTCAAACCTGAGTCAGATTTCAACTAGATCATTGATTAGCTCTAATCATTATGCAAAGTACTTGCTAGCATGCATTGCAAATTAATTAAAGCTTTAATCTTGTTCAGTCTTATCAATCTTGATACACTTGTAACATTATTTCTTTCTTCGAAAATTCATGTTTACATGAATGTAGTTTATTGTCAGAATCATGTTTAGATGATACAATCAATGAAGATCAGAGTTGATAATGCTTGTTCTTTAAAGATAACTATAACTGAATATTAAGAATACAGAAGAAGATTGATACAAAAGCTTTTATTTATGTAATGTTCAGAGACTGTGCTAAACTTGAAAGAAATGTGTTTGTGACATGAAAAGAAAATGATGTAAATGAACAAGATGTTGATGAAAGAAAAGAATGTTAAGAAAGAAAAAGAGTGTTGAATCATATCTGAGTCAAATCTGAGTCAGATCTCGACTAGATCATTGACTAGCTTTAATCATTATGCAGAGTACTTACTAGCGTGCATTGCGAATTGATTAGAACTTCAGTCTTGTTCAGTCTTATTGATCTTGATACGTTCGTAACATTACTTCTTCTTTTGAAAATTCATGTTCATATGAATGTAATTTCTTTGCTTGCTTTTGTTGATAATTATTTCAATATTTAGCGCGATTTGCTTGAATATAGCTTATGAAATTCATTCAAAACTTTCTCTGAATCATTGAATTTCTCTTTATCGACATAGTATCATTCGTCATTTCTATCTAGATCTTTTCATTTGACTTTGTACTGTATTCAATCTTGATAGCGTCTGAAGTTTAATATATTGTTTATCTTTCAATGTTCATCATCTTTGATAGTGATTGATCTGAGTGATTTTGAATGTTGTTCTGATAGAGAGTTTTCTGAATATGATCATAGTAGCTTTGAGCTGAACATTGAATGTATATGCTTCATGCTTGTAAATAAATGAAGATGATAGAAAGTTTCAACTTTGACAATGATTGAGTAGAAATCTAGCTGTTTATCTTTCAAATTCTTGCATGATCTTGTGATTTTGACGTTTCTGAAAGATAGTCAGATCTGATTATCTATCTTATAAATGATGTTTCGTCTATGTTTATTGATCTGAGCTTCAATGATCAGCTTAGTCTTTTTCAATTGTTGATGATTGAAATTCAGTAGCTTTTTCATTCAAATGATAATATCATCTGCTTTTCTAGCTTCAATTCGTTCACGAGTGATTTCATAGTCAGTTGTATCTGAATCGAAACTCATTCGAGAGTGAAATTCTTTATTGAAGTAGAAAGAGATCATTAAGATGATCGAGAATGTATTGATATTATCACTGAACTCAATCATAAATATTTATTTAGCTCAATTGTTCTGCATGTAATTACAGTAGATTCTGAGTTCGCATTCAACGTCTTGATTGACTTGCTCTGTTTGATCATTGATCTCAGAATGATAAGCAGTGAATAGACTAGCAATAATTTGTAGTTGTTATCAAAGACTCTTTCACATGATGAATATAAATTGAAAGTCTTTATTCAAAACAATAGAACTGAGTAAATCATGCAGTCAATAAACGTTTCATAGCATGATTTAAATCATTTCTTCAACTGAAATGTCATTGTCTTCTCAATGACAGAGAACATAGTGATGTTTTTTGATGAAATGACATATGATTGTGCAAATGATGTTATAGTTTTCTGACAGAGATAATTTAGTGATGAAGTTCATAGTTATATCTTTTCAGCGTTTCTGTGAAATCGAAAGAGAATGATGAAGTTCATTAATGCTATCTTTAGAAGCTTTGCTTCGCTGACAAGCATGACAGTTTTGAATGTATCATTGAATAGTAGCTTCATGATCTGATCAATAGTAGAAACGCTGAACTAGATTAATGATTCGTTTATTGTTGAGATGAAAGATTGAAGATTAATCATGCACTTCTTGTAGTAATTTCGTGTGCATGTTCTCAGAAACTCACAGTAAATCTTTTTTAAATAGAACGTCATCAACAATTTTGCAGTTCTTCATCTTAGTGCTATGAAGCTTGAGCTTGTTGTCATTTTTAGCTTGTTTATATTCACTGCAGAGCTCATTCATCTGATTGATTAATCATACTCTCTGATAAATATTGACTTCTGATTTTGAATTTGCGCTTGATTTCAAGTCAATAGATAAAATATTGACTCTATTAAAGATAAGAATAGTTTGAAAGCAATCTTCAAATCGTTTAACTGATTCAGAGACGTTTGCTAGAAACATTTAAGTTAGCGCATCAACTTTAGTGTTCATTTTGCCTGATTTAAAGATGATTTGAAAATTGAACTTTGATAGAATGTTCAGATAGTTGACTTGACGTTGACTCAGTTGTTTGTTTTTCATGAAGATTTTCAGAGCTTGATGATCAATGAATATCTGAATGAGTAATTCAGTACATTTCAGCTTGAGTCATCAATGTTCAAAACAACGAATAATGATCAGCAATTTCTTGTCATAGATATGATAGTTGATTTCAGCAAGAATCATGCTTTTGCTGTAGAAGATCATTGAGTGAAGTATATTCTCATCATTGTACTGAGACAGTATTTCATCTTTTACATAGTTTGATGCATCGATTTTCAAAATAGTCTGACGTTTGAGATTGAAATGACGAAGAACTGAAGTGAAACTGATCTGTTTCTTCAGATTTCTGAAAGCTTGAATGCAAACTTCGTTTCAAACAAAAGATGTGTCTTTTCTAGTCAATTGAGTGAATGATTTGACTAGTTTGAAGAAGTTTTTAATGAAACAACGATAAAAGTTCACAAATTTCATGAAGTTCTGAATTTCTTTCAAATTGATTGAAGTGATTCAGCTGACTATGACTGTCATCTTGCTGAGATTTATACGAAGATCTAGTTCTGATACAATGACTTCTAGAAAGACAATCTCTTTTACATTGAATTTGCACTTTCGAATATTCATTTGCAGTTCAGCTTTGCGTAGTCGTTTCAATACTAGTTTGACGTGATCTCTATGTTTCTTTCTTGTTTTGCTA
>JAABUS010001600.1_pt1 | contig 48070 bp, 30 predicted proteins | sample 5560161 | NCBI WGS metagenome assembly JAABUS01 (sample SAMN10711885, study PRJNA513376) | rock metagenome | isolation source: Antarctica rocks | place: Antarctica: Victoria Land, Trio Nunatak nord | collected 2016-01-04 | reverse complement strand
TTTGGGGCGCAGGGGGAGGTGGGGAGTGTGGTGGTGCAGTTTGAGGGGAGTTGGGAGGGGGTTAAGGGTGGTGCTGAGGCGGCGGGGAGGGTGTTGGAGGGGAATTTGAAGGGGAAGGAAGAGAGGGATAGGGGGTATGTGGGGTTGGAGGGATTTGTGGGGAATTTGGAGAGGTTGGCGGGGATGGATCGGTTGGGGAGTGGAGGAGTTAGTTGTTTTGATGCTGTTTATGGGATTTATAAGAGCTTGGACAGGGTTTTTAAGTGGGAATTGGAGAAGGCGAGGGGGCAAGCCCAAGAAGTCGTGGAGAACGAGCTGCTGTGCAAGCACGATGGACGACCGAAGATGCATACCAAAGGACGTGTTGGTCTGGCGCTGCAGTATTGGGTTGAAAGGAGGCTTTTGGCTGAGAAGGGGACGAGTGATGAAATGGACATCGACAAGCCCATCACGAACGAGGACGAAGATGGGATGTCGTTCTGGTCAGCAATCATCGAATGCGAAGCCTCACCCGCAGAGCTCTACCCATCGATCAGAGTCTCTGACGCTTGGGTCACGGAATCCGTCCAGAAGCCACCACCAGCAGACCCTACCATCTTACCTTTAGACGACTCTCCAATCGACTGGCAAGAACCTCCACCCACATACCTCTCGCCCCAGTCGCCGATAAATGGGAACAGTGTCATGAACATCGATTCGAATCTTGACTCGCAACTAAAACAGCCAGAGGTGCGCTTCGTGGCTAAATTCGAACCTCCGGTCGTCGTCCCTCTTCAATTAGCCATAGACATCCACCAATCTGTCGGCGCGCCCCTATCGCAGGACATGCTCCTCCCCACAACATACGAAAGCCTCATCTTCGCAGACTCGGACGCTAAGAACCCCAATCTAACGACCCCTCGCATGACAGAGAAGGATGTCACTTGTTATGATCCGACCATCGAAACATCAACCTCTCACAAACACAAATACACGCTTTTGACTTCGCCTCAAGATTTCGCTCGTGCCATCACGCATCTGCCTTTTAGCCACCCAAGACAGATCATCGCAATTCTGCCTATTCTGCGCCAATGGGCTTTGACAGCTTCGATACTTCGGCGCAGCTTCGTGCCTGACCCACCTTCGGACAAGCAACCTCCCACCTCGAATGCTGAGGGGGCCACAAGTGGCCACGAGGACGGAGCCCCAACTTTTCAAACTCTTGACGCCGAATTGGCGAACTTCATGTCCTCTCCTCTTCCTTCTGATCCTGCGTTCTCAGGCAATGGCACTTCTTCCAATAAAGTCAGAGTAGTCAGCATGACACTCACCACCACGCCGCTTCCTCGACTGGTATTCAACTTCTCAAATCCGAGGTATGGTGGGAGGCTCGCTAGTATTGGCTTCAACGTTGGGTTAAACGGAACAATAGACGGCGTTGATGTGGATGATGGGAGCCCCCCATGGCAACATAATGGCAACGACGTGGACGGACTTGGAGGTCAGGGAAGTAGCGTAATCAAGTTAAGAGAGAAAGTGAGGAGAGTGCTGGAGATTGGAGAGGATATTGGGGTTGCTGTTGAGTGGATGACGAGGGAATAGTGATGTTTGGGGCTGGTTGGCTATAGAGGTGGGAAAGCATGTGCATTGAACATTAGGCGTTTGTAGATACCCATTTTAGCAGTGTGTTCGCATGGAGCGAGATAAGAGTACGTTTACTTTGGACTCTTGTGTTGCAAGGAACTCTCAATACTTGAGAACTACGTGGAATTCTATTTGTGTATGAGTGTCTTGCTTGTACAGTATCCTACGAACAAATTGAGCTACTCATTCCGCTTCTTCAGTCACCTCGCCAGAGTCTCTGTACATTCCTTGACCCGCTTCCTTCAAAATTGCTCTTAGCCCGCTTTCTTCTTCTCTGTATCACATGATCGGATCCTCACGCTATGGGCGTGTTGCAAAACACAACAGGACCCGAACCTCGAGAACCCTCTCGACTCCAACTCCACCTCACTGATCTCCAGGAACTCCCCTGATGTATTCCTAGAAAATTCAACTAGCTTCACGATACACGAATCAGCAACGCAGACAATGTAGAAATCAGACTACAACTTTCCAAGGTTGTGGCGCCACACAATTGTCCCTCCTCCAGCATATCATTCGGGAGGGACAAACGTGAACTTCCTCATCGAACCTGTTCTCCCACTTCAAAGGTGTCATGTGCGTGAACTTTGTACTTGAAGTTGGCAATTACGGTGATCCAGGCTGCTGTTCGGATACCCTGTCTCAAATCTGTGTCACTAGTGTTTGGCATTTTTTCTACAGGACCACCATACCACGCTTTGGGGTTGGAAGTGGGATCGGTATCCCAGCTTGTTGTTGGGTGAGAGCTGGAGGCGGCAGTAGGTTTTTGGCTGGTCAGTGGATTTGGGGTGGGGGAGGGCAGGCAGCGGCGTAGACAGTGCCAATGTCTGCCCTCCAATGTCTCAGCTGTGGAAAATTCAGGTTTGTGCTTAGTGGGGGCGGTTGATATTTTTTGGGTAGGCTGGTCTGTTTTGGCGGCTGGATTCTGACTGGGCTCGAGGAACATTACCGCAAGTACGTCTGGGGCGAATAGTGGAAATTACTTGACGAATCGATGGAAGCGGGTTCGATATTGTTCATCTTCCATCAACTGTGTCAAGCAGTGTTTGAGAATCGAGAGGATTAAAACAAGGAATTCCGCAAATGATTTGAACTCGGGGGGGTGGGGGGGGGGGTAGAGGAGTGGTATAGTGGGTAATGGAGTAGTCGTCATTCCGGTTGTACATTGCAGAGTTGATGAAGTGCTTGCGTGCTAAAGCGGCCAATTTGGGTATCTCGTAATTTGTTGCGATGGCATATACCCGGGCAAGGAGGCTGAATCGTAGCCCATCGTATATACCGTACTCGCCATCCTCGTCAAAGTAGGAGAACCGAATCAAGGGCTTTGCAGCAAGCAATCCTCCATCTGCAAGTCAAGCATCATACATAGCAACTCCTGATACCGCGTCAATCTCAATTCACGAACATATTTGGTCAATCAGTGAGTACGTACTCTATATCGGCTCGTCTTCATTTTGCAGAGCTTTTTCAGACTACCAGAGGCTGAGAAAAGGACAGCGCGGTGAGCTGCAATCTCCTTGCTTCTGCAGAGAATGTACAAGTCGGCCTCTTCGCCAACCTCAAGAGCCCTATTTGTAGAGTTAGCCCAATATTGCCCGCCCACCAAGTTGGGTAGCCTGACCTCAGCAAACCGTTTACCAGTCACCACAGGCGCGGCACATTCAAATGCGGGTAGGCCCGAGACCATTCTCGAGTCCCTCCCGTGCGTCTGCATATCCCTCATACAGCGGAGAAAGGTCTTCTCTAGCTGTATCCATGGTTGGTGAAGCTGGTTCAGTATATAGGAGGATTGAGAAAATATGAACGCGTGAAGTGAGAATTGACGTGGAAAGGCGCTCAGCGGACGCGCTGCTTGACAAACAATGACTACAAAAGGTAACTTCACTTCGAAGGCAATCTCAGGGGATGCGGGAAATTACGATATCGGGTTGCAGCAGGCGGAGGGGAATTTATCACACATAGCCAAAAGTACGGCTCCTGGCTTTAATGGCTATCCATAATGAACGTATTGCAGCTCTTGCTCTCCCTTCCAAAGTTCTTCTCCCATTTCATCCATAAACGCCAGAACCCATTTTCTGGCCCTACCGATCCTCCAGATCCCCCGAAAATAATCCCACTCTCATCCGATGACTCTGTAAAGCTTCGGTCAGTCTTGTCAATCTACTAACGTTGGGATAGAACTTACAAAAGGCAATTTGGGTATCACAACAGCCAACACTGCAAGAAAATTGATAGTGAAATACGTCAAGTCATAATGTGTATAATGCGTGCTAAGTAGGAACAGCACTATTGGCACACTCAGGAGAAACTTTTTCGCTGGAGTGTATTGGTCTCCATTGTCGATTTGTTCCCACATGTTTAGATTATCGTAGGCTCCCGCATTGAACTCGAACGGTACGCCTCGGACCCAGTGGAACATGAGAAACGAGCCGATCATGTATGTGATGTTGACGAGAGTCCATGATAGTTCTTGTGACACGCCAGGGATTATGTCGTACAGGATCTTAAGGGCTATTATACAGACAACGTGGATCGCCCATGCACCTGGATGGAAAACGACGTCAGCAAGCCTTTTCAGAAGGAACTTCAAGATGTCCCTCCTCTTTCCAAGACCGTCCAGCGACATCAAAGCATGTATAAATTGCCCTCAAAAATTGTCCGAACGGAAGAGTTTGCACACCTTTTGCATTGACCCAGTTTGCATTGAGGTTGGGTAAAGCTGCCTGATCAACCATATGCTCCATAGACTCTGGTGGCTCTTGATACAGCAGGCTGCTAGAACGCCTCCTCCTGCTCTTCTTGCCATCATTCATCTTCGAGGCTGCGGGAGACCTTAACGAAGGGGCGGCTTTGGTATTGGGAGAAAAGGCCAGCGTCCGGGGAACGATTAAGGGAGACACTATGGCGGTGCTGCTGCGCGCAGCTTTGGGTGGAGTATTGAGTGGATAGAGTAGGTCTAAAAAAGCTATTAGTACTTGTAACTTGAAGACAGCTATTGTTTGTTCCAGCGGAGCAATCGAGAGGCCACGTCAGTCGGCCCTAAGCTCAACATATATCGTGTGGGATACACATGGCACCTAGGGATCCGTTGAGGTGCGAACAGTAAGCTGCTTACATCGTGATACGGATATTGCCTAGCTAGATGCCAACCATATGAAATGCATGCGTTATTGGCTGAAACGAGAGTCGGTAATCCTGCCTGGTCTCATGGACCAAACCAGATAGATTACTATAGAGAAACGTAGCACGCCGTTGCTCAACGACTATCGTATCGGGAAAACATCTATGGTCTCTGGGTTCCTTCCTTGATGTTACGCGCCAAGGCCAGTATTTGTCGGAATGATATCGGCCGAGGCTTGCCAAGGCTTTCGGGGACGTCATAAAATCAACATTGTGTGCATATTGGCGAAGTACTCTACGCCCAAAGCTTCCCCGATATAATTTTCGCCTCAAGAATTACGCTGACACGGTCGCTGCCTCGAAGGGCTATGGTCAAGCCATGGCTACCAACACCGAGGACGCTATGGACGAGGGTACTGACTCACGAAATGCTACCTTTGAGCGAAAACGCCCTTTTGACCTAGCTACGCACGACGGCAGCTCTAATATTGGCTCTACCAACTCGATATCGAACAAGCGCGCCAGACGCGCAGGCAATTTGGACCATCAAGATGTCCGCGATTTCGTGCCCGTTGGAGCGAACTTTAGCAAAACCGCTGGGAGCTTGGGTGAAGTAGATGACTATCAGAGTGAGGACGGGGATGACGAGGAATACGACGACACGAATTTAGAAGAAGACAGCGAGTCAAGCGATCAGGATGAAGAAGGATCGGCACAACAAGACGACGCAGCACTCACAGAAGGGCGTCGTCTACAAGTGGGGAATCTTTCCGAAGCCGTTACGGAGGACAACATCAAGGCGCTTTTCCATGGCTATTCTATGTAATTGCACTCGGCCATTCTGCCAATCAATATCTGCTAATGCGTAGTGGAAGTGAAAACATACATATTCCCCAGGCAAATCCCCACTTCGGACCTAGAAACAGGCAAGCGCGGCCAAGCGCAGAATCGAAAGGCAACAACATAGCCGAAGATGGAGATACTCTCTATAGAGCCACAAGCGAAATGCCTACCGCAAGCATAAATGAAGGACGTCGACTGTACGTAGGAAATCTTGCATATGCAACCACGAACGAGGATCACTGGAAATTTCTTTCATGGGTTTTCCATGTGATTCTCTTCATTCTCTCTTTCTTGAAGCATTCACTGACACAAAGTAACAGCGATAATGTGGCTATTCCTGTCCACCCCCGCACCCAGCGCTCTGCCGGCTACGCTTTTGTGGATTTTCCGTCATCTCTCCCAGCAAGACGTGCCAGATTAGAGCTCTCGGGCAAACTTCTATTCGGTCGAAAATTATCATTTCAAGAAGCTAAGGCGCCAGCCCACATGCCAGCTGATGCAAGTAGTCTCGTCAAGGGGCGACAGGCTCAAATCCAAGAAGACAGTGCCATAAATGACGACGCTGCAGAAGACGACGCTGCAGAAGCCGACGCTGCAGTCAAGTTCCAGAGTCCCATGGATAGTGAGGCTGATAGTGGAGGCAATGGGTCTCACGAAAAGGTCCAAAGGACAAGGGAAACGCCGCACATGACTGCTGCGCAGAATAGTTGGAACGCGGGAAGTAGTGTCGCAATCCGGACAAGACTTGGTGGCAATGAAAGCTGGCCTGAGCGTAAGAATGTTGAGGTACTGCCAGAATATGATGCGATGGACAGGAACCAGCAGAAAGGTTGGTCAATATTGTCAGTCATTGATACAAGCTATGCTAACCCTCATGTCTACAGCTTTGTATAAGGCGCAAGAAAAGTTAAAAGAACTGCCAAACCAATTCCCGCGCGGACCAAAGGCTCCAAACGCGCTCGAGGCTCTTTATGAAGCGGAGATCGAGTTCAACTACTGCTTCTACTACCCAGCTCACGAGCAGTGGCGTAACCCTCCCAAAGTAGGTCAACAAGGGGAATCTATTAGGTCAGGGACGAGGACTTTCGAGTGGAGAATCAAGCTCCGGGATCTGGTCGGCGAATGCATGAGAGATGGTACCCTACAAGACCTCAAGGACGGCAAAGTACGAGTCGACGAACAATCCGTGGACACCGCGTTTTCAGCGCAGCATCTGATAATAGATACATCAAAGGCAATGAAGCAGACTAATATTTCTATAAACCAGACCGCGGCGGTTGTGCATCCAGACCGGATTCGAGACATTGGTCAGTACTCCACAGCTTCGAATCATAGCCTTCACTTTACAGATGCTAATTGGTGAGGTTTAGAGACGAAACCCATAAAGCATATTAATGTGCCTAACAGAAGTTACGAACAGTCGGACGTTGTTGGAGGTGTGATACTCAATGTGGAACCCAGTCGTTACATCAACGGCGGTCCCCCATTGTCATCGCAGGAGAAGGTAGATCTCTTGGAAGAGGTAAATGAGTTATGGAATGAAGAGCAAAGTGACGCAAACAGTGAGGGCAAATCGAAGGGAAATAAACATGATATGGAGAACGACAGCAGATCTGAGAATGGCGATGCCATGATGAATTCTTCGAATTCGGAGCAAGCCGCCACAGAGCAACCCGATGATCGCCAAGGGAATGATCGAGCCAATACTGACAGCAATGCACGCATCTTACGCGACTTGAATCCTCAAGAACTGAATGCTCAGCTGAAGTATTTCTACCTCACCAAAACGCCAGCAGATCTCAGCCAGGACACCCCCGTCAAATGTCTTGTCTGTGCAGGAGAAGGCCATACGGCTGGAGTATGTGATTCGCTTACATGTATTACTTGCGGAGCTTACAACCAGCATATGACACGACTTTGCCCCCAGACCACCAAATGCTCCAAGTGTCGGGAGCTAGGCCATTGCTCGTCGAGTTGCCCGTACAAGCTCAAGAACATAGCCCCGAATGAGATCCTGTGCGACCTTTGTCAGCGGAATGGCCACACTGAAGAGGACTGTGAGCTCATGTGGCGCACAGCTGGCAAACCATGGGAGTCTAACCCTGTGGGCAACAGGGTGCGCCTATCATGCTACGAATGCGGTTCTTCGGGTCATCTGGGAAATGACTGTCCAACGAGGAGGCCCGGAAAGTCGCTTGGTACTAGCACCTGGGGCTCTGGCAACAAACAAGCATCGATCAAATCCAAGGGCCAGATAAGCATCAGAGGCAGAGCAACACAACAGGAACCAATTATTCTTGACGATAGTGAAGATGAAATGGCCAATTTCCATCGCCCCAAAATGCCCCTGCCAGCTCGCAAGGGCCAGATCAAGGTCAATACGGCTTCTGCGCAGAATGCGCCAAACAACAGATCTCAGAACGAATACAATGACTCTTATGGACATAACTCGAGACACCGTGACTATCAAGACGACGAGTACAAGTATACGCCAAGACATGGTTCCACCGTCAGGCGACGTTCCGTCTCTCCTCAGTACCGCGACTATGGCCGTGATTATCGTTCGGACAGGTACCCGCCACCTCATCCACAACCGTCCTACCAACACCAACGCGCCTCGGCTAACGCAGATATCTACAGGCCCATGCCAAGCTCTGCGCAAAACGCCTGGAGTAGGCATCGAGTGTAAGTCTATGATATTCGAGAATACATACGAGATGCGTGTTAGGAGAAGTATTACATCATTGTGTCAGAAATTCGCTGTTTAGCAAGGCGCTCTATGGAGAAATTATTTACGAGAGATACCCCTATGCTTGTATGCCTTTATGATAGAGCAAAATGTACATTAGCAATGATAGTTGAGCTTTCTGAGTCCTGTGTTGACAACTCCCACGACCACGGACAAATCAGCCGACAAATCAGCCCTGCCATATGATCAGGCTGAGCGCTAGCGCAGGGAAGCGCGCGTCGCGCCTATAAAAGAGTCCTCTCCTAAATATATATTGCTAACTTTAACTCCAGAACCTCAACTTCTATCGTCGTTTGCGCCAACTGCTCTCGCCCACCCATAGAAACTCCCCCGATCTGGCGAATACTTCTCAAGATGCCCAAATATAAGTCCCTGTTTGCTCGATTTTCATGTGCTCCTTTACTGACTGCTATGCACTCTTCTGTAGGCTGTCCAACTTTGCTCTTGTGCCCCATCCTCAAAATCGGACCAGGCTCTGACCACCCTCATTCATAGGCGATTATTGCGATGTCTATCTCACTCACGACTCGATGTCTGTCCGTAAAGCCCACAACAGCGGCCGAAACCACGAGCGGAACGTGCTAGATTACTACCAGCGTACGTTCTTACTCCGCCGCTCCTTCATCCTTCCCCTCGGCAAAACGAACCTCTACTAACAGGATCATGCAGAAATCGGACACGAAAAAGCACAATCAGTAATCGACTCCATAACCTCTTCCTACAACGACGCCGGCCAATCAGGTGCAAACCCCATGCTGAACCCCCAAGGCGGCCCACCTCCAATGCCCGGGCAAGGAATGCCTCCTCCACCCTTCGGATTCCCAGGTACACCCCCTTCTCCCCTCTCCACCCCTCTAAAAACCCTACATCTAACGCAAAGATCTCACAGGCGGTATGCCCCCCATGCCCCCCAACTTCCAAGGTTTCCAAGGTGGTCCACCACCAGGCTTCATTCCTCCACCAGGCGGGCGCGGTATGCCTCCCTTCCCTCCTTTCCCGCCGTCCGGCTCGCCGCAGAATGGAGGTCCGCCGATGCCGTTTCCACCGCCTGGCGGTATGCCGCCTAATTTCCAGGGGTTTCCACCGCCGCCGATGGGGGGGCCGGGGATGGCGGGGAGTCCGCCTATGGGCGGTGGGTTTCCGCCGCCGCAGGGTGGGCCGCCTGGTGGGTTTCCGGGAGGACGGTGAGGGAGTGAGTCGCGGATGAGAATTGAGAGATGCGTGAGTGCGGAAGAAGAGAAGTGGGTTAGGGCTTTCTGGGGAAAGCTATCGAAGGAGCCTGGAACGACGGTCCAGTGCCATAGGAGAATCTGATCTACCATGCATAGATTGCGATTGGGACACGCTGCATGCAGGAGATCAGCCTTTACAGAAAGATGAAGAACGACAGCTGGCCAATTCCTTCTACGAAAACTAGAGGGTCTACCCGAAAAGCTCAATATCAATAAACACCACGCTTACCCATCCACCATCATTCATCAATCCTCATCACTTTCTGCGCTTCTCGGCTCCCAACTCGTCATGACTTCCCGGGCGGTTCTCTTGGGCCAACCAATTGTCTCCTGCCTCCAAACCCTATCCCTGTCCCAACCCTATTCTGACTATCGCCACCTAGATAACCATACTGGCTAGTATCCCAACTACCATCGCCCGGGTTTACCCCACCGTCTTTGACACCTGCAGCAGCGGCAGTTTTCGTAGCCTTCTGCCCTTCCTCCCATTCTTGCTGACGTAGGCGATCGAGTTCCATTTCGCGTGACAAAAGCGACGATGGTTTCGCGAAGGGTGGCTTCTTGGTCGGTGATGCGAGGGGTTTGATTTGTGATGGTGGAGGCGTGGAATTGGTGACGGCTGGAGAAGAGGGGCGGGCGAATGGTGACTTTCTTTGGGGTGAGGGCTGCCGAGGACTAGGGTTGGAATATTCTGCTGGATTTGGGAGAGGCCGTGGGGGAATGGAAGAAATTGTTGGCGGCGAGGGAGTAGGCGATGGTTCGACTGACGGCACTAATATTGGAGTAGACTTCTGAGGAGTTGGAAGTGGGCGAGGAGGCTGCGGTGGAGCTATGGGCTCAGCGTTATGGTCTGACCACTCTTTTCGGAGGTAGTCTCGTTCATCTACTCGCCAGGAGTCTTCACGATCCTGATCAGTATGTGGAGCGGCAGGCCGGCTTCTACTCCTGGATCGCTCTCGCTCTCGCTGAGATGCTTGCTTCTTTTGCATGCCCACATTGTACTGCTTGAGAGCGCTTCTTTCACGCTCTTGATCGGCTTGGATTCGCTCTTGGCGCTCACGCTCATATCGTGCTTCTCGTTCCTTTGCCTCGTCGAGCTGTCGTTCCAGTTCTTTGACTCTTTCCCGCTCCGCGATTCGCTCGGGGTCTTCTCCGCCGGAAATCATTGGTCTCTGTGCTTGTTCCGCCTTGTACTGGCTGAGATACTGGCCTTGGAGCTTCGGTCTCGAGTCAATCCCGGTTGCGCTCTGCTTCCTCTCCCTTTCAAGCCTAGCTTCGGCTTCTCTTTCTTCTTGCATTCGAGCTTCCTCTTCCTGCTTCCACCGCCTCTCCTCTTCTTCCCATCTTCGTTTCTCCTCCTCCACTCGAAGTCTCTCCTGCTCCCGGTTGCGCCTTGTCTCCTCCTCCCATCGTTGCTCTTCAGCTATCCTCTCCCTTTCCTCTTCTGCTTCCCGGTCCGCACGTCGCCTATGCTCTGCCTCTTCCGCTAGTTGTCGTAATATTTCCGCCTCGGCTTCTTGCTCACGCCTCTTGCGCTCCTTCTCTGCCAAGCTGGGGACCTTCGGGGCGGGTGTGGTAATCTGCCTTCTACCGCCAAACGTAATACCCTGGTTCCCTTGACTTGCACCGCCCATGTAGCCGTATTGATGTATATTCCAGGCTGGAGTCGTAGCACTCTCATCGGTCCGCTTACTCCAGCTGCTAACGCCTCCAGGATTATATGCACCACCATTGGTAGCTTTCGGCGTGCTCGTCTCCGACAACCTTGATGGGCTACCTCGGCCACCTATTGCTTGAGATGACTGATATGACGGTGTTGAGCTAGCCTCGCTCGTGTTACTTGCGCCTCTCGGACGTCCATATCTTGCAGATCCAGCCGAGCAACCTCCAGTACTTTGCGGGCTCACGAGTCCGGCCTTGCTCTTCTCCCCAATTGCACTCGAGAATTTGCTGGGTTGCACGGCATGCGCTCTCCTACTGAAGGACGAGACACACTGTAGGACCTGAGCGGGGTCTTTTGACTCATAGAGATCGACGGTCTGGAAGATATCGTGTGATTGTAGATTGAGAGGCGGCGATTGACATGCGCGGAGAAAGTGTGAGATGTTCTCCATCTGGACGAATGGCATTGAGGATTCCTTAAAGCGTACGCCTGGTGGGGCAGCAAGGTTGACGAGTCTGCACGCAGTTGTGTCAGCTACTTCGGATTCTTCTCATATAATTTTCAAGGTGTATAGCGTACTTGCAAAGTGCAGTGCCATCCTTCAAAGCTTCCAATAGGTCCCCGGCTACTAGGCGCTCCCCCAGCACATTTTCGATCCACGTCCTTACTTCATTGGCGGCTTGCGGAGTGTACTTGGACAGGCGGATATTGCGCATGTCCTTGTCGAGGGATGATACCGAAGCCATCGCTGTGTATGAAACCGCTTTCAGAACACACGCTGGGAAGGACCGTTGCCTGATATCACGACGACAGGCGAAGCGACAGGCGTAATGACAGCTAGCAGCTTCTAGACAATATACGGGAGTTACTCAATAGTAATGCTAGTCATGATACGCCTAAGCATTCGTAATAAACGTGACTAAGGGTGTTCATGCAATGTTCATTGTTCCCTCAAAACCCAAACACCCACTAGCGGCGCAAGATGACGAATAGCGTGGGCTGACATTTTGATATCCGACGACTGCGACGTAAATTTGTCCTTGAAGTGTATCTATGTCTGCTCTATCTTTGTCTCCATTTACAAGATTATGGCGGAAATGGAAAGCGCTAAAGCTTCCATGGAGAAAACGCTGGCTCGCTGGCACGTTGCCCAAACCATGCCATTCGAATCTTTATACCCGAATTTACAACTGATGGACTATCATAGGCACCGACCTCGCGGGCAACACGTTCTGGTACTTCAAGCCCAGTCTCTCCATGCCCAAAGCGCGTCGTATAATGCAGAACAACCCCAAGATCCCCTACTCTGACCTCGACATATCTCGTACGCTACTTAAGGACTTCTCAAACTTTGCCCGCCTCTGACTGTGTCTACAGCAATGTGGCACCAATGGCTCCGATATACACGTCCAACGCCTCCATCCATGCTAGAACAGCAAAACGATGTTGTGCGCCAAATCCAGCTCAAACATAATGCACAGTTAGCGGACGCACGCTGGGCCGCCAAACCCTCCGTGCTGGACGCACCTAGGCGAGGGAACTTGGAGCTTGGCGTAGGCGATGGAGAGGCTGAAGGCACAGTAGGGAAGAGGTGGGAAGAAGGGCCGAAGACTGGCCCTGGTGAGAAGATGGAGAAGCCGAGAAGTGAAGGTGAAAAGAGAGAAAGACAGAATCCATGGCAGAGGGACAGGGGTATTGCAGGGGAAGGATGGCAGCCGGAAGCCTGGACGCCGGGATCTGTAAAGCGATAACATCGAGGTCCTATGAGAAACGATTTCAAACCCAAACTGAAGTGAGAATTGCCGTGGATTCCATGAATGCTTGCATTGATTTGTATCAGTACGAGATCAGCGGCTCTTCCGAGTCTAAGCATCAGAAGACCCTTCTCATGTCCACACAATGGCTAAGGTGGTCAAGCATCAAGTTGTCGATATTCCAGCTCGATCCCCAACTTTTGGCAAGCCCTTCCAAACTTTGCTTCAGCGGTATTGACATCCTCGAAGGCAATCTTGCTCAGATGTGGCAGCATGGTCTCCTTCAAATCCAGGAAAGAATCAAACATCAATTTCCCAATCCCTTTCCGAAATGGCATGCAAAGGCGTAATTCCACAAGCGAAGCAGGCAACACATCCGCTAAACGGTGAGCACGGTCACGTTTCTGTCCTTCCCCCTGCTTGTTGAACCTGGCGACAAGTCTCGCATGTCTGACTTGTATCTCTGCATATTCCCATTCGTTTTTGTCTGGATGCATTTTTTCCACCATTCGTTTGCGATCAATCTCCTCCTGCTCCGATTTCTTTATCGGAGATTTCCAGCTTGCCAAGCGGCATGCAACATATGCTTCGAACTGCGACTCGACGAACAGCTCGTTATCGATCCGAAGTCTTTCTAGCTTTTCGAACCCTTGGAGAGAACCAACAAAGCTCGCTACGGCGTAGTAGCTACCAGCGGGCGCCTTCGTACATCCAGTCAGATCTAAGCTTACAAGGCTGTGGCTTGTGTATTTGAGGAGGACTCCAATTATTCCCTTTGGCTCCCACCATCCAACAGCCTCACTCCGGTCAGTATCCATGTAATCATTCAATCGATTGTCGTAACCGTATTTGAACTCCCCAAGCTCTTTGACGCTTTCGAGGATGTTGTCAAAGCGTTCAGCTTCGATCATAGAATGGGTAAACTCGACACTGGTGATGTGGGTCCCAAAATTTTCCAGCGAGCGGTCCCACTTATACTGCGGACGAGTCTGGCCTACTCCCGATGCTAATCCCCTGACTTGGCTTCCACCCAAATGTCTCATTGATGGTAGTCCGATGTAAGGCTGGAGTCGGTCGAATTCCTCATACTCATTTCCATCGCCCTCCGTCTGTCCGCCATACATATATACAGATGACAACTTTGGCAGGCTGTGTCTCATGCTTGGCAGAGCTGCATTCGCCTTGACGAGGTCTTTCAATATTTCGTCTACGTCGTCCCCAATACTTCTTGTATAGTTGCGCATTTCGATGCTTTGGAGATTCGGCAGAATGGTAAGGAGAAGAGCGACGACCGGCTCTATTGCCCCAGAAAGTATCCAATCGAGGTCCTGCACAACTTCTTGGTGGCCAAAGTACGGGGAGCGCCTCAACACTTTTGGTATGGCCTCTATTATTTCGTCGACAATCTTTTCGTAAGCCTGCTCCAGATCCGTGTCAGACCAGTGTGTTACCGCCTCGTTAGGATTGTCTCGGGAGCATTCCAAGATGATCATTTTTGTAGGATACGAGAATAGAATTTCATCGTTGATCATGCCTTGGAGGATTTTGAGAGGATGAGTTGTAGGTGTCCCATCGGCATAAACATCGCCACAGACGATAGTACCGTAATTATCCTTTCTTTCGAAGTGCTGGGTTCTAACATCCCGTCCTACTCCGTAAAGCCGTTTGCAGCATGATGTGAAGGCTTCGATGTCTTCATGATCAGTAAAAGAGAGAGCCTCGAGCAAGATCTCGTCGGGCAGATCCAGGAGGCGCGCCATCGCGCGCTGGAGGATCAGTCGCTGAATGCTGACAGGTCCAAGTATGAAATAGACCACGACCTACGTGACTAAATCGTATGGTGGAGTATAGCAAGGGTGGCAATGTCGCACATGTTGCTGAAAATATTCAGTGGTTGTGATAAAGGACGATGAAGATTTAAAATACATGATACGTCCAGAAGTGCTGTCGTCAGAGTGAATCCATTAACACAACAAGGAGTACTGGGCACGTTCTAATTCAGTGCCACCTAGCCCAGATTGAGTGCTTCTAAGGCCCCAACTTCGCCACGGTGGTGGAGGAAAAAGAATTAGATATCAGTATCAGAGGACTGATGCCCACGAGGTTTGGCGTCAGAATGAGTTACAAAGGCGTCTAAGACTGCCACTTCTTCTGATACTAAGCCTTACAGAAGGAGGCTGTCAAGTTCAATACTACGCTCAATATATCTGGGCTGGAACCGTACTCTTGTCTGTCTAAGTGGTTCAGACTTCGTTCCAGTTGCAGAAATATGCAATGAGTTTGGTACGCAGGATTCTTGGACAGCGAGAGGCGTCCCGAAAGACTGATACGACGACTTCGGGAGCCATGCTTGGGTTGAAGCTATTCGTAAGGACGCTTTCACACCCTTGCAGTCTGTCACTCACAACCAGTAGCATTCGCGTCACCCCAACTTCCACTTAGCCCGTCAACCTGCTTCAACGGCAGCAAACTCCCCCAAAACTCCTCACAGCCACTCGACACGTGGGGTCACTCGACCTATTCTGCCTCGAACATGACCGCGTACGAGGACCTAACAACATCAATCACCCCGTTGGTTTCCGTCACGTTTAGTAGTCATACCACCGAGCAAAATTTCTGGCTTCGTTGGGCGCAGAGCCAATTGAGTTGATTAAGGCCGTCCTATATGGTAGATGGAAGTGCGAAACCGACCGGTGTCAGGCGTGAGTGGGAAGATGAGGGTAGGGTGGTTGGGTTTGGGGGTTTTGTTTGTGGTGCTGTTTGCGTGGCTGTAGAGTGTTGGCCTCGGAAATGCAGAAGCGAACAAAGCTAATATAGATATGATTGTCAGCTGGCGGGGAGGCGGGCTCATGAGGGGAACGAGCGAGTGATCGAAGACGCAAATCAACGTGCACTATCAAAACAAGACAAAGCCTGCTGGCGATGAATATGAACGAAGAACGCAGGAAATTAGAGTAAAACTGTTGTATTACCCATGCGAGATCTTGACTGCGTTGGTGAAAGACACAATCAGAAGAGTCCATTTCGTTGCATGATAACCATCTTTCACAAATTCTAGAGCCAATGCCCCTTCTTATTTCAAATGTTTGGAGCTATCTACATTATCTACCTAAACACCAATCACCTCAATCGAAAGATTTTTCTCCACACGATTGGTCCTCCAAACGCAAGCCTTTTTGCCAAAGGCCATAAGTACCACTCTTAGCCCCCGTGTGTGAGGGTATCGTAGGCCACCAAGCCTCCAGCCGGCCAAGCGATGCCGTCAACTGGCACAAATGCAAAAGACTCCATAGCCTTGCATGTCATAAGATAATTATCAGGACTATTATCACTATGTATTATATGCTGATGTCGTGGCCGTTAACGTGGTCCTTATTAGTGGTCGTAACCCGCTCCTCGCTGCCACGGACTCGAGTTGTTTTGCTGTCTGTAGCCTTGATTCGAGTGTGATGAGGGCGCTCGGCCGTTGTTGTTGTTGTTCCACGAGTTGTTCATCAACGGCATATCAGCACCCGGGCGAGAGCTGGAGTTGTCGCCGTCATACATGCCATGGAGGTTGTTTGGGTATTGTGGCGTTCCGTGACGTGGAGTGCCATCACTGGGGAAGTATTGCATGTTGGGGTCAATGGGAGAGCGAGGTGGCTCTCGCATGGAGTTGGCTCGATTAGTGTCCCTTGAAGGTGGCAGTGGTACACCTGCGGCGTCGTGGTTCTTCCCAGAGCCCGATGAGAAAGAGGAGTCATCCTCATCAAAGTCGCGCCCATAGTAGCCTTTTTGGGCCATGTCTCCTCGGGCGGTAACGCCAAGTGCGTCCAGCTCCGTGTTGAGCTGAGACTGTGACTTAATGAAGGAACCACGGTCATCACGCATAGGCTGGTATCGAGTATCGGGGTTCTTTGAGAACATTGCATAGCTGGTCGCCACTAGGACCAACACAAGGAGGACAAGTGCGAATATTGCGTTATAGACGAAGAAAATGACACCCATTACACCGGTCACAATCCCCTGTGGTTTGTATTAGAAAAACTGTTACAATGTGAGATTGTATGTATAGACTCACCGGCTGGTTGAACACTGCTGTGAACACAAGCAAGAAGATGGCATTGAGAAAATTAATGGCCGCAATGGAAATGTTGAAGGCATTGGTCTTCTTGTCCATCCAGGGTCGAAGAATACTGACTCCGATGAGGAAGCCGGCTTCAACTACCACCAAGGCAATGGCCTGAGTTGTGCCACTGCTCTGTGCAAATGCAATGAACAAGGCCTTGACAAGGATGTAGCACAAGAGTGGCATGATGAAGTAATATGCTGTGGCGCGGAATTGGACGTAGAGGAAGCCCCACTTGTTCAGAGCTGATGGGTCGGAGTAAAGGATGTATGCTGGGTTCTTGTGCATCGTAACGGATCGCTTGGCTATCCGGAAGACCTTGAGCGAAGCCCACCCAAGAGCGATGCTCATTGAGATGAAAAAGAAGAGTGCGAGCACCACTTCAGCCGCCGAATCTCTCTCGGTCAATTCCCATAAGCATAGAATGCATATCTGTGGGTATCCGATAAGCACCTAGTACCTTAGGATTAGTACTTGTACCCTGTTCTTAGAAACGGGAGCTTTTGCTTACCATACGGAAGAGTATGCCTTTCAATACGACCCTCCATCCAGTCCTGAAGTCTTCAAACTTGTCTCCCTTAAACCATCCAGCTTTGACTGCAAGTTCACAAAAGGCCTTAAACAGCATCACACAAATCGCTGTGAAGAACACGAAGATCATAAAGAAGATAAGACCGGTTAGGAAGATGTTAGTCGTCTCAATCTTAGCACGAAAACCGACTCTTTTAATACCTTGAACAACCACGACCTTACCAGCAGTTGAGGAGGCAGCATTATGATTGGCTCTTTTGGAGATCTCGTGAGCGGCTCGCATGACAAGTCTTTCGAAATGGAGAGATCGCTTCTGCACTTGCACGGAGGCGGTGTTCAAGTTTGACAGAAGCGTTGACGGTGTTCCACCAGTAGCCCTTTGATACCATGTGCAGATGGACTCCAGGAACCCAATTCTGATAATACCCAAACTCCACTGGAAATTTTGAGTCCACGAAGCGACGATTGGAGGTAAAGGAACAGCGGCCATGCCGATGATTGCTTGAGCTTGGAAGAAGCCGAAGAGCGACAACGCATTGGCAGCCACATGAGCTGCTGTGTTCGAGTGACCCAATCCAGACGTCACTGCAGATGCAAGCAAGGCCAGACCTGCTATAACTGCGGTAGCCCATCCAACTGCTTTCTGGTCCACTGTTTTGCCGTTCGATAGCTCTGCTTCGACGCAAGCCACGCTAGTGCCTGTAGCTTTGTCCTTGATGTAGATCTTCACCAGTCCATCCAGATCAGGCACACCGTATGTAATGCTGGGGATTTTGCTAATCACACTGTTGGGAATGTCGATGTTCGATTGAATGTTGATCTGACCAGTGTTCATCGGGCACATGCCCTGCAAGTTCTGCGTGCAAGGATCCAAGGTCTGTTGTAAAGCTGTGTAACCATATGCAATGACCTGGATTTCTGCGGTGACGTAGCCAGATATCGAAGAGACTCCGACGACGTCAAAGGCCAAACTGTTGTTGTCTGGTGTGAAAGCAACGTTGAATAGAGTCGCCGTGAAGCTGGAATTGGCTTGGCAAGGATTCAGCGATTTCGACTCGATCAGTCGTTCCGCTGATGCGAAGGGTAAAAGAGAGGGTATGGCAGCGAGCGAAAGCCATGCCGGCTTTGAGGAAGATGAAAAGCGCATTGTGATGTTTATTAAGGTGAATGTTTCAACCTCCACTGTGGTTGGTGGGTGTAGAGGTAATCCCGGAGTGATCGGTCGCTCGCAGCTGGACTCCGGGTTGCGCAAAAGCACGTAGTGTTTGACTTCTTCCTACAGAATAAGATGCCCTTGCTATTCTATAAGGTACTCAAAGTAATCTGAGTAGATGCAGAGTGATCGTGGTGGATGGCCGAGGGGATACAGGGGTGACGTGACCTGTCGCTGCGACGACCAAATTTAGAATCAAGGAAAATAAAACGAGTGGCAAGTCAGAGCGGGGGTGACGGAGGGTCGCAAATAATGAATAAGGCGATCTCAACGCGACGACTTCATTGAAACGATTGTGAGGGTGACAATTTGTTTGAGATGATGGATGTAGGTGGTGTATAGGAGGTGTTAAGAAGATTGGAGTCAGGAATGTCGCTGACAAGGGAGAGTGCTTAGCGTGCTCAGGGGACGTCGGCTGATGATCGCCGGCCTCGTACCCAACCTCGCATGTGACAAAAAACTTGTCAAGGTGGGGCCCCTAAACTAGCCCCTAAGAAGGCCCGTAAGCGAGCCCCTAGAAGGCCCCTAACCTGGCTTCCCACAACACACCATTCTTTCAAATCTACTACCTTCCAGCGTACCCCTACCCCTACCAAAATGCCAAAAGAGACCCGAAATAACACATACGATACCCCCCAGAAGGCCAAAATCCAGGGGGCCTACGAATTCCTCGCCGCCAAAGGCATCCCTATAGACCCACGCGAAATTTTCGACCATTTTAACGTCCAGCAGCGTTCCGGGTACAGAATAATAGAGGACGGCGCCCCAGCACGTACGCGGAAGAACCAAGATCTTAACGAAACTCGGGGTCGTAAGAGCAAGCTTTCAGGGGCTGATATCGCCGCTGGGGACTCCCTATTGGAAGAGCAAGAGCTGGGAATGGAGGCCAAAGGGATGCCCTGGGGGGCCATGGTATGGGAGCTCAATCTCGACGTTTCAGCAGCTACGTTCCGACGTACAATGGGGGAGGCTCTGGGCTATGGCAAGCACAAGGCCGCTGTAAAAGGGTTTCTTCCCCAGGGTACTAGGGAAGCCCGAAAGAAATGGGCTTCGGATATGAAGCTCAAATACCCCAACCCGGAGGACTGGTATAGGGTTCGTTTCAGCGATGAGGTACACGCAGGGTATGGCCCCGAAGGACAGCTATGGATAGCCCGGAAGCCGGGTTCAGCTATGAGGTACCGCCATGATAACATTCAACATAGGGACGCGCCCCTAAAAAAGGGGGAAGACCGTCCCCGAGTTCATGCCTGGGCGGCAGTTGGCTACGATTTTAAGTCGGACCTAATATTCTACAAGGTCCCCGGAAATACCAATGGGAAGCTCAGCCATGAGGCCTATATTGAGCAGATCTTAGAGCCAGTGGTACGCCCATGGGTCGAACGGGGGGATGATTTTGTACTGGAAGAGGACGGTGATTCGGGGCACGGTGGGGGCCCTAAGGCCCGAAAGAATAATCCAGTAGCTAAATGGAAGCAGGATATGGGGCTGAACACCTATTTCAACTGCCATAACAGCCCTGATTTGGCCCCTATTGAGAATTGCTGGCAGGCCCCCAAGTCGTTCGTTCGGAAGCGACCTCACTATGACGAGCAGACCCTAATGGAGCTTATGAGGGAGGGCTGGGAGCACGTTACTATCCCCTATATTAATAAACAGGTCCGCAGTATGCCCCAAAGACTACACGACGTTATTGAGGGTGATGGGGAGCGTACAGGCTGGTAGTTTGTAAATAATATTGATAGGCGTAATTCTAGGCGCTAGAATGATGATCTTCCGGGGGCGGCTCCGGGGCACTTATAGGGCTCACCTTGACAAGTTTTTTGTCACATGCGAGCCAACCAAGCTCATAAGGGTACGCGTAATGGTCACCAAGCATTTCACCTCGACAACATCACTCTGAGAACAAAGACGGTTGAACAGCTCTGCTGATTGCGCATCGCCGACTTCGCCGTCCTTTATCCGTACTCATTTCCTATTACTACTGTCAACCACGAGTACAAAGCAGTGGTGATGCGTTGTTTCGTTCCATAGCCTTAAAAATATCTTAACCAGGCGCCTTGCAAGCTCGTACTTGACCCACCGGGCTATGCTGAGATATATTAATCTTATCGTCGATTCCTTCCCTCTCGAGGCCCTTACTTGGTTTTGGCCTTGCAGTAGGTCCTATTGAAGGCAGCATGAGTTTTCGATACATCCAGGCTTAGCAACTGAATCCAGCCAGACATATCTCAGGCTTAAGAAGTAGCAAGGGCCCAAATGCCTTTTGCAAGATGCTCCCACGACCTGTGCTTCGAATGTCGTGCAAGACTGCCATCAGGCGCAATATTGGATCTCACGCTTGATTCTTGGCGGCTTCCCTGACAGCTTATGCAGGTACGGGCTTGGTGAAATTATTCAGCTCCAATGAATAATGACATCGGTGCACTACAGCTCAAAGCAATTGTGCAGAAGCACCGTAGTATAGCCTCCTATCTTCCCAGTGTAAATTCTACTTTACCTTCCCAAAGGCCCGGATATGGGAGATCAAAGGGCCCGCGAAAATCGGAAAATTGCAACCCCATCAACTGGTATAGCGTAACAACGAGAGCTTTAACTGTAAAACTTTTGGTATATGAATTACTCGCCTCAGCTAGAACTCAAACTTTATAGTTAAAATTTTGAGTGTATCTCTAATCGTTGCTGAATCACAATCTCACCCACATTGCGAATTATTTTGTCATCAAGGGTTCCAAATCTGGGGAGGCTCGGAGATCTGCCACTAGCGTTCTCGCTTAAACATTTTCATACTTTAGTAGCCCAACTAGCGGCCGCGGCGGCGTCGTGAAGTAGAAATTTTGAGGCCAACATCGCGCGTTTGGACAGCAGTGAGCACACATGGAGAACACGGAGCTCAAGTCGAACAAGCGGAAGCGAAAGTATGGCGGTACTACAGAAAGGCCTGAGATTTCTAGCATCGCGCCGACCGAAGCCCTCAATTTCATCCCCTCAGTGAACGGCTCCGCGAAACCAGAGCCTCATAAGAAGTCAAAGAAGCGCAGAGATCAACATTACGACTCAGCAGATCCTACAGAAACGCCAATATACAAGGGCACCTCCGAGAAAGATGCGCACAAGAAATCGGAAAAGCGCAAGCAGGGCAGTCAAGAATCTGCAGACATGGAGGAAAAGGCAGCAGCGGCGCTGACTCTCAATGAAAACCTTGAGGAGGAGAAATCTAAGGAAGAAGCTCTCGAAAGGCAACAAGATGAAGGACAGGAGACGGATAGTGTGGTAGGTGACGGTGAAGAAGGCTCTGTCAGGCCAGACATCCCGCCAACCTCAGCGCTCTCGCTACCATCTACGGGAGTGGATCCAAAGCGCTTTACAGACCTCAACCTATCGAGCAAGACCATGCAAGCAATAGAAGACATGAAATTCGAACAGATGACGGAGATACAGCAGAGGGGCATACCACCGCTGATGGCTGGAAGGGACGTTCTTGGAGCCGCAAAGACTGGCTCTGGCAAGACCTTGGCTTTTCTGATACCTGCTGTGGAAATGCTGAGCGCTTTGAGATTCAAACCTAGGAACGGTACTGGAGTCATCGTCGTTTCGCCGACTCGAGAGCTTGCACTACAGATATTCGGCGTTGCGCGGGAACTAATGGCTCATCATTCGCAGACCTATGGTATAGTGATAGGAGGAGCCAATAGGAGGGCAGAAGCTGAGAAGCTTACTAAAGGAGTCAACTTGATCATAGCTACACCTGGACGTCTGCTTGACCATCTCCAGAATACACAAGGCTTCGTTTTCAAGAACATAAAGGCGCTTGTCATAGATGAGGCCGATCGCATCCTTGAAGTTGGGTTCGAAGATGAGATGAAGCAGATCATAAAGATTCTTCCAAAGGATGAGCGCCAAACTATGCTGTTCTCTGCAACACAGACAACCAAGGTCGAAGACCTGGCTCGAATTTCGCTGAGACCTGGTCCGCTCTACATCAATGTGGACAACACCAAGGAGCACTCTACCGTTGAGGGACTTGAGCAGGGCTATGTGATATGTGACTCCGACAAACGCTTCCTACTTCTGTTCTCGTTCTTGAAGAAGAATCTGAACAAGAAAGTCATTGTATTCTTCAGCAGCTGCAACTGCGTAAAGTATCATTCTGAGCTCCTCAACTACATCGACCTTCCCGTCCTAGACCTTCACGGGAAACAAAAGCAGCAAAAACGTACGAACACCTTCTTCGAATTTTGTAACGCAACCAAGGGAACCCTGATCTGCACAGACGTAGCTGCTAGGGGTCTTGATATCCCATCCGTGGACTGGATTGTCCAGTTCGACCCACCAGATGATCCACGAGACTACATTCACCGTGTCGGGCGAACAGCACGTGGCGCAAATGGCAAAGGGCGAAGTCTAATGTTTCTGCAGCCTTCAGAGGTGGGCTTTCTCAAGCACCTTAAAGAAGCCCGAGTCCCATTGGTAGAGTTTGAGTTCCCTGCCAAGAAAATCTACAACATACAGTCACAGCTGGAGAAGTTGATAACGCAGAATTACTATCTCAATAAGGTATGCAAGTTCATCTCTCTTCTATACTGATTTCCTCAATGCTGATCCTTACGAATCTCAGTCTGCAAAAGATGGCTACAGGTCATACCTCCAAGCATACGCATCTCACAGTCTGCGGTCTATCTTCGACGTCAATAAATTGGACCTTGTGAAGGTAGCGAAATCTTTTGGCTTTCCAGTGCCTCCACGTGTTGACATCACACTGGGCGCGAGCATGAGCCGGGACAAGAAGAAAGAAGGAAGGAGAGCTTATGGAAGTCAGCCTCAACAGGGTCAGAAGTTCCATCGAAAACGAGTAGATGGGTATAGAGATTAGGCTTAGCGATACTTCGGTTAACCGGATTTGCGGTACAGCAGGGCGTTGGTGGAGCAGTCGCTCGTGCATGTGCTCGACCCTATCCTAGCCTGCAAGAATTGCATGAAATTAATGTCCCGCTAATCGTGTCTGTGTTTGACATAGTAATCCCATCCACAACAATCAAGGACGCGTTTTGTGATGGTGGAATATCTACATTAGGCGCGGCCACAATTGTCACCTCAGCTGAAGTTATAGTGCGCAATTCCTACGTTGGGAGAATCTACTGGACTCGTTCCAAAAGTACCATGAGCATGACATGAGGGAGCTCATAGTACAGCATTCGGACAGCGCGGCCAGCCTCTGGTCGAGAACCTAGCTATTTTGAGCCAGCGAAACGAGACTTGATCCAATCACATTACTTGCAAGAAGCCCACACAGCACACATGATACATCGAAGATGCTTTTAGTTTTCGTGGTAGGATTCAGTTTCTTAGAGTTGGCCGTGACCCCCCATACGGCTTAGAAGCGCCGGAAGCAAAAGCACAACTGACGGTTTGAACCAATCACAAGTCTTGTTCGAGCCTTGGCACTGCTGAGGGTTTTTCTGGCGGAGTTTCTTATCTCGGAGTTTTTATTTCTTACATCGCCAACACCATCACGTGCATTCGTACATCAATTTATCTTGGTTCACTGAGACAGTGCAATCATACCGGCACGGCCGGCACGGAGCAACGAAGAGCCAACTTAACGAGCAAGCATAGATGGTCGCCCTAGCTGTCAGCCTAGCAGAAACAGAACAAAAGAAACAGTGGCAAAGGACTTTTCTCTGCGGAATTAAACAGGTCCCGGGCGTAAGCAGGACGAGGCCAGCAACCATCACGGCAGGTTACAGTAGAATAGGATGCCAGGCGCTTAATAAATGTCCTTGATCATCCCCTGCAATGAGTATCGGAATTGTCTCTGTGTGCGATCTTGTTCATTCTCATCATGTTTCACGCCGTAGCCTTGTTGTGTTTATTATCTTTCACGGCTGCAACGGACCTACATGCACTGTTCGGGCCAAGCCTCTCCCCTAGCTCAGAGTTTTTCTTGCCTTCAAATGCAAATTACTCACAAAATGTACAGCAGCGATGGTCGAGCTGGGATGCACCCGGCTACTTTGGTGCAATCAAACCTGCAACAGAGGCTGATGTTCAGATCATCGTGCGTACTCCCACAGCTTATCGTCTCCTTGCATCTCTCCCGAAGGCAGTCTGACACGGTACTCTACGAAGGTGAAAGTAGCGTATGCGAACCACATCCCATTCCTTACCACCGGAGCCGGCCATGGTACTTCAACGACCTATGCAGCACTGAAGAACGGCCTGGACATTGATCTTGGCAGTTTCAAGTCTGTGGTTGTGGATGCAGAAGCCAACACTGTCACTGTAGGCGGATCGGTGAAATTCAGTGACTTGTATAATCCTCTTTTCAGTCAAGGAAAATGGATGCGTATGTGACCTAGACCCTATAAACGCTCATACTTTCGTACTGAATGTAGCTGATTTGGAACCCAGCGACTGGCTCTGGTACGTGTATTGGCGTTGTGGGCGCGACTCTGGGTGCTGGGGTTGGCCCTCTCCAAGGCCTTCACGGTTATGATATTGATGCCTTGTTGTCCGTACGAATGGTCACAGGTACGGGAGACCTCATCACTGTCTCCAAGACGCAGCATGCCGACCTTTTCTGGGGCATTCGCGGCGGAGGTGCCAACTTTGGCATCGTCACATCAGCTACGTACCAGATCTACGATACGACGAACGATGGCCAGGTCACGCTGGCAGAATTCGCTCTGCTAGCGAGTGCAAATCGGACCGTCTTCGAATTGATCGCCAGCTTTGACGAAGAAACACTTCCTGCCGAGCTTGCTCTTAGCACTGTAGTCACATACGTCAACGAAACGGTTGGCGTAAGTTCCGTCTCCCTCGTTGCAACGCAACCCAGCTTTGCTCGTACACAACTCAGGGACTGACCCTTTTTTCTTTCCAGACAGTACTAGTGGTCACCGCGTTGTACTTTGGCCCCCAGGAAGAGGTAATGCCGTATCTGACCACAATCGTAAACGCCCACCCTGTTCGAACGAACATCTCCATGGTCCCTTGGAACGAGCTCTTCTATTCTATCGCCTTTGGCGGTAATCCAATAGACTGTGAGACCAACCAGTATATCAATCTCTATACCGCAGGCATGAAGCAGAACAACGCCGCTACATATGAATCGGTTTTCGGCCAGGTAGCGGAATTTTTCGAAGAAACGCCGACATATCACGGCGTTTTGAGATTTGAGCGATTCCCACAACAGGCTGTTCTCGCAGTTCCCGATGGCGAAACAGCATACCCTTGGCGTCAGACCAAGACTAACATGTACGTAATCGCCATGACCTCTCACCCTAAACATGCTACTGCAATTATTCCCCTCTTCCCCTTACCTCTAGGTGTTGTTGACACTGAGCTTGGCTTCGATAGCAACTTTTCCAACGCGTTCGCACCTGGTACCGACGCCGCTGTTGACGCCTTCTGCTCGTCCGCAATTGCCCAGTTCCAGAAGACGAGCGGATACCCGTATCTGTCGACTTACGAAAACTACGCTCACGGTGATGAAGGTCCTCAATCGTGGTATTCGGCGGCAAAATTGCCTAGACTTGCGGGTCTGAAGAGGCAGTATGATCCGCATCAGCTTTTTGGGTATGATAAGGCTGTGCCGTTGCAGTGGCCTTGAGAATGTTGTTTGCAAGAGTGGTCATGCGATGCGTTGGCGGAGTTGGTTGAAAGGCGAGAGTTTTGGCCTAGTGGGCTGTAAGATAGGAGATGTGAGAGTGCGTGCCCTTGTGCACTTGATGTAGAGAAAGCGCCTACCGAACAGTCAAGAAAAGCTTTCACTGAACTCCGAATCAGGATGCATAGATGGTTAAAATTGTCTTCTGTTCATTTTGACTCCTATAGATCATTCCTATGACTGAGATTGATCGCTAAAGTCTTCCGTAACCAAGCCTGGCCTATGGATACCAAATATAATGGCATTTTCTCTCACCACTGAAGCCAAGCTGCGACAGAGTCGTCGCATGAAGGAATCATACGTATGTGCACATTCGGCACGAATGGGATGAGGAGCGTTCTATTCTGTACGGAAATAGTTCTGACATCACAGAGCTGAACAGGTCAAGCTCATAATTTGTTAGGTTGAAAGTGAGAAGCACGTATAGTGTGCGTTGGAGGCTCAAGGAAGGGATGTGCTCTGAAGTTTCAGGAAACACTTCTTATGATTGGCTAACTCCGTCCATGTACACAGTCTACTTTATTCTCGAACTCTAACGCGTGCTCTTCGACAGACCTGACGGATGTCTCAATACGAGGAATGCAATGTACGCCAAAATGGCAAATTTTGACATCCTCTGCAAGGCGGACCCTTCCCTTGGGCAGCAAGTCTATCCACCAATGCTTCGTTCGAAGCAGCCTCCACAAATGCCAACCACACACCACAGCGCTTGAGAATGATGAGTTGTCAAGCGCGGGATCTAACAAGTGACAGTGTCCAATCATCAGATGTTTTCGCTGGTCGTCCGGTTAACAGCATCCTTTCCCGCCGGAAAGCCTGAGTGACTCTACAGTCGGCGACCCTCTTCCTTTCCAAGGTCAGAGTATCACTTTAAAATTGTGATGGATTAATACTTCGATGGAGCTTCTAATACTATCGCCGCAGTAGGAAAGACACAGCGGTCTGCGTGGTAGAGACATTAATGTGGGCGTGTGGTGGGGATCTTCGGGCGTGGCAAAGCATGATTTACCGTTGCACTCGAACAGGAACCGCTCCTGCACGATTCAGGAGTTGGTCGGCAGAAAGGCCCCCACAAGAGCTGCAGTCTCTGTAGAACAATAGCGCAAGCAACGGTTCAGTTCAGCCCATCCACAAAGTCTCATCAAGCACTCGCTGTTGCTCTCAATTGGTAGTGACAGCCCATATTCTGACCTATCACACCTAAAGTAGGGACCATGGTAGCCTAAGCCTAGCCGCCCTAGCGTACCGCCAATGCGTTTGTTGTCTGAAGCTCTCAGCCTTTCTACCAAGACGGACTCCACGTTTCTACAGAAACAATCTTAGCTTCACCTACTTTTTCCTCATTACAAAGTCGTCACATACGTCGTCGGAGGCTTTGTGCTCGTTGTGGGCTCCCCAATGCTGCTATCGCCCCCAACCCAGTGAATGAGCGAAAGGAAGGCCAGGCCTCGCTCGGTTGCCGACCCCAGAAGGACCTTACTTTTACCAGCGTCAACAGAGCAGCTCCTTGGACCCTCCTCAACAACAACAACTTCCCATCCATATTACATACTATACTCTTCCTTCTCGCCCTGCCACGGTATCTGCAGGCCTTAGCAACTCAAGCTCCGATAATTGGGCCAACGACTTGTCAATGATCGTTGCACCACCTCAAATCCTGCGCCTTCCCGATTTTATTCTCTCATCTCCGATAATCATTACAAGGCATTGGATAAGCCAATTAGACTTCGAATGGAACACAACCTCACCTACACGTGCATGCTCAACATATAATATCCTCTCTTTGCGCCTAAAGCAGCCTCGTCATCGCAATGGGTGTCGAGAGTCGCAAACCGCCATTGCCTGCCCCAACAGAGTCCTCAACCCTGCAAACATCTGGAGGTAGTGGCGAAGAAGCTGACCTTGCCACGGATCTCTCACGCCGCACGGACAAGACCTCGTACTCGATTCCTGAAGACGGTAGCCCTATCACAGTTCCTGTCAAGAAGCGAAGAGAGCGGAGCGAAAGAGGAAGCTCACTCGCAAGAGACAAGTCGCAAACGTCACTCTTGATCGAATACTTTGAAGGTGGAAAAGGGCCCAACGTACACTCTCGACCAAGCGTACGGGTGAAGGTTACACCGTCGGCAGCCCGCAAGATCAAAGATCAGAATACGAACGAGCACATACAGGTCACCGAGACGAAAGGTAGCCGCAAACCTTCCTATACCAGGCGAATATCGCTCGGTCCACACGGTACAGCGGAGAGGCGGGTCTCTGGAAGTGGAGACGACAAGAGCATAAGTTCATACACCTCGGCCGCAGAGGAGTCAAGCCTGGCACATAGATATCCACCCGTGGAGGTCGAGATCATGCACAGAGACCAGGAAAGTGACATCTCTGGTTTGAGTGAAGGCCGAGAGGAGCATGCTAGGGAAGAACGTTATATCCAGGTCAACCCATCAGAAATCTCATCGATGCCGCCAGATAGCATGCTGGACGGAAAGGCAGGAAGTCTGACACCCCGACGGAACAGGAGCAGGAGCATAAGTAGGGAAAATGTCGTGACAATGGATACTTTGAAGACGCCCTCACGGAGAAGAAGCAGAAGCCTCAGCAAAGAAAGACTAGCCCATAAAGTTGCGGAAAAGATTGCTGCAAGACCTCGGGAGGTTAGTAGTGGGAAGCACAAACGCAGCAGCAAGACACGAAGCCGCAGCGTCAGCAGTGAGCAGATCGCGGATACTCTCAAGAGTGAGCGACGAAGGTCAAGCAAAAAGTATCGCGACGAAGAATTGGCCAGCGGAGCCGAGTCCAGCCTTCTTATGACTTCTGACCGACGCCACGAAGGCGACCAACAATCGTTTCGATCAGGGACTTCCAAGTCATCAATCAATGCCAACCCGAAATTACTCGAGACCGTGGAAAATGCCATCCGTCGCCTGATTATGCCAGAACTGGAGACCCTGAAGCAAGAGCAAAAGATGCAACAGAGCCGCCAAAAATTCGATCGGGACAGCAGAGGCTCGATTGCTTCCATCAGCTCACGAGGAGAAATGACTCGCAAGCTTTCTAAGCATGCAAGCGCTCCAGATGTTTCTGGTAAACCAAAAGTCTATCTGAATAAAGATGAAAACAACGCCGGTACCCTACTGTCAGGCGATTCAGTCAAGGGCAGGAAAGAGAGCAGGCGAGATAGGAAGACAGACTCGCCTACTGAGCGGAGATCCGAGCGCGAAATGTCCGAGGAGACTGTTATTCGTGACGGAGAGAAGTCCTCGCGGAAAAGGAGCAGGCATCGATTGCGAGACGCTGCTGCTGGAGGTATTGCTGGAGGTATCCTGACGGCAGCGGCGCTGAGTCACCATGACCTGAGGCATCGCGACTCCGAATCCAGCGTGGAGAAGGGACGACGCAGAAGGCGTAGCAGTAAGAGCCACAGCCGGAGCGCAAGCATTACCGAAAGTACCGAAGATACCTTCTACAAGCACGACGTGCCCCCAATGCCAATGCAGAGCGATATCCACAGTTCAGAGCTCACTCGAGACTCGATCCTTTCAGAGCGAACTGAGGGAACAATGTCGCCTTCTGAAAAAATAATACACACTGCAGAGATACGCCAGGTTTCTCGAGGCTCACCGCGCGAGGTGATATCCCCGGCATCAAGGACACCCACAAGATCGCCGCTGGGTGTTCAGAAAGGATTGGGTACCCATCATAGCAATCTTTCCCGTGAGTATATCAGTGAAAACAACAGCCCTCGGAGTAATCGAAGCTTCCGTGATGATGAAGAACATCACTCGAAAATGGCAGAGGATGGTGTCATGGGAGCCATTGCTGGTGCTGGAGTTCTGACTGCGCAACGTCTCGCGGATCGTCACCATCAGTACGATGGGCATGAGTACTCCACCTACCAGCACGACAATCGGGGTCTGAGTCCAATACAAAGCGTCTCTAGCCGCCAAGAGAGCGATTTTAACCCAGAGTCGTTTCACCACAAAGCCAGTGCTGGGTCGTTGTCCTACCTCAAGCAGCATGGGAAGAAAAGCTCTTCTAAGTCCCTTAGATCCTTGGGTTCTCCTGTCAGTGTGGACATGACCCGTACGAACAGACCCAAAGGCATAAATAAGGAGCCACCTGAGGAAGTGCTAGCGCAGCTTCAAGACTTTCAGTATCCCGAAGGAGAGTACTCTGATAAAGATCGCGCAATGGATGAATGGCTTGAGCAGGAGCACGAGAAGAATGAAAGCTATCGCGATTCTGGTAGTTACAGAGATTCGATGGTCGACTATAAGCGCTTGACAAATTACACGGATGATAGCCTAGACGCTCCCTACCTGGACAGAGTCGCGGCTGCACAAGAACGACAGACCGTGGGTACGGGCAGGAATCCTGATTACGTCCATACACCAGTCGCAGTCGAGTCTGCAGTCGCTTCTCTGATCGATACCTCAACAATCTCTATGCGCTCAAAACAAGAGAAGGAGTATGCTGAATCACACAAGGAGGATCGCGTAGGAAGTGCTGCGGATCGTGAGATCAACGAAGGACAAATTGGCTCGAAAGAGCTTCTCCGTGAAGATCTGCATGCTGCATCACCTGGCAAATCTCACAATTACGATCAGAACTCTGCGCAAGGCTCGCCACGTCAAAGTATTCCCAAGTCCTTAAATGAGCAGGAAGAGCACATCCATATGGGTGCAACCGGCTTGCCTGACCTCGAGGATCCTATGCCTGAGATTGGACATAATTTGCATTCAGACTCTGATATCAGTACCAATCCGTCAATCATCCAAGGGCCAATGGGAGGCTATCAGCCTGAGAATCTGGATCACTGGCCAAACAAAGCAACGCCGCCACATCCGAAAGCCTCAAAGGACTCAAGCGCTCATGAGAGTCTCAAGGCCGCAGCAAAAGGCTTCCTTAGCGCGGCTGTTATAGCAAGCCAAGGTCATAGCTCTCCCGAAAAGGAAGCCAGATCAAGAGATCTCTCCATTAAGGAAGGGTACCTTCCCCAGGCCGAAGACCAGTACGATGCTGCCGTCAATCACGATCTAGGTCAAAGTCGAGATTCGTACATGACAGGCTATACTGTTCCAAGTCCGCCGAAAGATGAAGGTTATCAATCTGGTCCTCAACGCGGCCCTCAAAGTCCGGAGATCAGCTTCAACCAAGCCAAGTCGTTCAATGACCCTGGCATGGATGGCATGATGGATGAGGATGATCCATTTGTAGGAAAGAGCCATGATAGACACATGAGCACTAATTCGCAAGGTTTGGCTCACGGAATGGGATCTCCTATCTATGATAGCGCCATGGGAGCGGGTATCGATAGAATTCAGTCGAAGGATATTGTGGCGCTGATGGATCACGTATGTGTCCCATAGCTTTGACTTGATGAGCAATGCTAATGACACAACAGCTTACTGTACGGGACGCCCAACGAAATGCTAGGGACACGGAGATCTTGGTGACTTTGGTCAGAAGTGCTGCAGAAATGCGGAATTCCTTCGAGGAGATGAAGAAATTCATCGCTGAGCAAGATGACATCCTCGTAGATGCAGGCAACAGGCAGCATGATCGCATGATCCAGAAGATCGTTCTTAGCGGTCCACGTCCTCAACCAGCCGGCAAGCCAAGCTTCACTCGTATGTCTTCCGCAGAAGAAGAAGCAGAAGATGCACAGCAAAAGAAAAGGAATGTGTTCAGGCGTGCACTCAAAGGTCTCAGTAGCCGCAACCAGAACGACATTGGCAAGATTGAAGAGATGCTGGCTCATCTACTCGGAGAAGTTGAGGGATTGAAAGCGGGCCAGGACATTCGGCCCAGTGTCAATACGCGTTCGCAAAGCCTGGACTCGTACAACAACCTAAGGGCAGCTGGCCCCGATGGCTATGAGCCAGAAGGCCAAGCGGGTACAGGGTCCACAGGCCAGTCTGGATACTTCTCGAATCCTCCATCACGGGAAGCAAGCGCCATGCGAAATAGAGATACTCGTCGAGGATCCCAGAATCGTGTAAGCACGGTTCTTGAAGCCGATGAGGAGCTTGAGGCGCATGAGCAGAACGTACTTGATCATCAATTCGAGAACAACGAGCAGCTCTTGACACCCACCAGAGAGAATCCCCGATCGGGCTCAGTGCCGTTGGGTACCCCTCCTCAAGCTCACCTGCCAACTGGTACTCAAAGCAATGAGCATACGCCCAGGACAGGAACTGATAAGAGTCGCAAGCACAAGTCAAGCAGTTCTTCGTTCTTCCCGAAGCTCTCTAGATGGTCGAAGACTACCGCTTCTTCTATGGGCGACAACTTCAGGAACAGTGGCCGAAAAGAGCGACCGTTCTCCGAGGCCTCTCGCTCCGGGTCAGAGTTACAACACTACGAAACCAATGAGCACTACGATCCTCAGGGAGATGACCGCATCCGCTCCAAAAATTCTCTCGAGGATGATGATGATGACATTACTCCAGAAGGAAATCGCCCTCCCTCGCCTCTCATCCCATCTCAGGTTTCCGAAGCCCCCAAATACGAAGCTCATCGCAACTCTCTAAACCTCCAGCATCCTCAGCCTCGTGTCGGCCCCACACACCGCTTCCAGACCCACCTCGAATCACAGGCTCAAAATTTTAGTGGTACCCGGTCTCCAATCTCACCAACGTCCGATACCTTCGGCTCTGATCCCACCCTAGCACGCTATGTACCGGGGCCAACGAATAGATACAGTGGCAACGCAGGCAACCTGTCTCCTATCTCTGATGCGGGCTACTCCGAAACATCAGCAGCCGATGAGGCGCGAGGCCCACCACGACCACCGAAGGTCAAGGACGATGGACCATTGATTCCATCATCGCCATCGGCAGGGCCATCGCGCCCACCCAAGCTTGCGACTAAGGACAATAGGCCAACTTTTGCGAGTCCCTTGAGTACGGAGCATCTGCAGCCTGAGCAGAGGTATAGTGGTGGATCCGCTAGTTACGATCCTGTAAGTCTCTGTTCATGTTTTAAAACTTAGGCCTCTACTAAGTAAGATACTGTAGACCAGGGACTCGCCACGCTCCGCATCTGGCGCGGCTCCTTCGCGAAAGCCTACTGGGCCTCGACCCATCACTTCGTCGGGCAGCTATAGCCCCGGGAAAGATGTTACGCGAACGAGGTATCGGGGGAGTCCGAATCAGCTTCCGAGTTCGAGTGAGGATGTGACTTTCTAGATTTACGTTACTCATAGTTCAAAATAGGACAGCAAATTTCGGTATACTGTAATTCTCATTTCTGGGGAGAGAGCGAAGAATACACAGCAAGCTGTGATTTCAGGCGTTCATGTTGGGGCATTTACTGGCGTGCAAAAAGACACATTCGCAAGAGATGGGTGTGTGAATGGCTAGGGATGAATTATGTGAAATAAGCAATACTTCTAGATAATAATTTGGAACCGGAAAACATTGATACTCCCTCCCACCAGCTCCAATTCCATGCTTGATGTTGGTATGGATGGCCACTCTAGGGAACAAGATAAAATTCAATTGTCTGAGTGGTAGGTACGAAAACTCCGACATTCAAACACAAGAGCAAGAAATAGCTCGAAGTCGGCAGGAAAACCATGCAAATACAATCACGCACTAGTCAGAAGTCTGTAGGATCTCGGGATTTCATTATATTGCGGTCCTTGAAAAACATCTTCTTGCAATTGCAGTCAACATGAACCTCTATCCGTCTGACCGAGAATCATGACTTCGACCCCGCCATCTCCTTCGTCGTCTCCACCATCCCATGAAACAATTTTTGTCTCTCGGGCTCAAATCTGTTATACCATTCCGTCGTACTCCCAACCGTAACCTCTTCCTTCCCCGACGCCAGTCCCTCGTACGCTTCATCAGTAAATTGGTCAAGCGGCATGCCCATACTACCGCCGTTCTTGATGTCTGGTTGGTGCTTTTCGTCGTGGATTTCGGCTGGGGGCGGTTAGTGTGAAATTGAATATTTTTTCGAGATGGTAAGAAGGGAAGGGAAGGGGGAGGGGGAAAATATACTTTGGACTGCGGGTGGGAAGAGCTCTACGACCTTGACGTTTGAGCCTCTTAGCTGCTCGCGCAGGCAGAGGAGGTAGTGGTGTAGGGCTGCTTTGCTGGCGCAGTAGTTTGGGCAGCGTACTAGGGGGACTAGGGCTAGTTTAGATGTTGTGCTTCAAGGAGTGATCAGCAATGTCCTTGGCCAAACAGAATGAGGAATTTAGGTACTAGATGAGTGCAGATTTCTCGCTCTTGGATTTGAGGAATGGTAGGAATGCGTTGGTGAGGGCGAGATAGCTGAAGTAGTTGGTGTTGAACTCGGTTTGCACGAGGTTGAGGTCTACGGTTTCGGGTTTGGAAAAGTCAAAGGGGCGCTGAATGCCTGAGTTTAGGATTACGCAGTCGAGGTCGGTGTGCGTTGAGGTGATGCTGGAAGATGTCAATCTCATCTGTTATACAACAAAACTACACTGTCTGTTGATACATACTTGGTGACGAAATTGGGAATCTTGTCCAGCTCGGTTATGTCGAAAGGGACAGCAGTGGACTTGTCTTTGCCGTGCTCGTGGACGAAAGCTTCGAGATTGTCCTTCCTTCTGCCAACGACGATGACTGAGCTGCCTTCTTGGACGAGGCGAGATGCCAATGCTTTACCGATGCCACTAGTGGCTCCGATAATTAGTACCTTTTTGTAGGGGAAAGGCATTGTGATAGAATGATATGACTTTCTGTATTTTGAGGATAGTTGTTAGAGATGTTTGCAATTAGAGACGGATTGCAAACTGTGTGCTTTTTATGAAATGAAAGTGCACCTTGTGATATCATGATCCTGGCGCGGCCATTATGTCCGTTATTTCGGAGATAGCGCCGGCAAGATCAGCGGCAGCCAGAAACTTTAGGCAAGGCCGGGATGTGTGCTCTTTTTAGTGGGATTTCTGCCAGCTTCGATAGAAATATGGTTAACTTTGAGGGCCGTAGGGGGGTTTGGCAAATCCTCTAAGTAGAATCTCTAGACCCTTTTAAGACTAGTATATTTTGGCGATAAGAGCCTCCTTTTGAATAATTACGATAATTAAGTCGCTAGGATTTCTTAAGATATATATATATCGGGAGCCTCCTTTTATATTACGATATTATAATTAATTAATTAATTAATTAAATAACCGAGCTTTAAGGATCTATATATTATTAATATAAAGAATTTATATAGAGGTCTCCTATATATTTAAAATCTCTTAACGAGATAAAATATCTAAATTACTCTTTTTAATATTAAGGACCTTTTATTAATAAAGTATTTAATAGATATAATCTTTAATATTTATAGTTTTAGGTATATTTAAAATCCTGATTTTAAAACCTCTTAAAAATATTATATTTATAATAAATTATACGGCGAGGAGAAATTAATATATTTTTTAAAAATTATATAAACTTATTATTTCTTTTAATAGTAAAAGAATTATAAGAGTATACTAGTCGTGACTTAATACTAATAGATCCTCTTTTATAAATTCAAATATAATAAGGATATAATAAATCAAATATTATATAAATTTCGAATATTAAATTCTCTCTTATATTTTCTATCGTATTATCGCTACTAGGAGTTTCTTTATTAATAAATAACTACCTCCGTTATAGGTTTTTAAATATATCGAAAATTTCTACTTTAAATATATTCACTATTCGAATAATCTTATATTTGAGTTTTTGAAATTATTCTATTATTTTAATTATTTATTATTTAATACCGCCGATACTCTCGGTATTACGCCTTTTAAATATCTTTAATATTTTTAACTTTAAACTTTCTACTATCTTCGCCTTTTTAAATTCGCCGAGAAGATAAACCTCGAGTTTTTTAAATTTTCCGAGAGTATTAATCTTTAGCTTTCTACTATCTTTTTATATTTTATTATAACGATATTCTTACTCTTCCTATAAGTTATTTATAGTAGTTTATTTATCGTTATCTTTAAGATCTTTATCTAGTTTAATAATATAGTATTTTTCTCGATATATCCGTAATTAAAGCTAGGTAGTCGTTAGCGATAACGTCGTATTAACGAAAATCGAGATAGAGTTATTTAGCTCGTATAAACTTATCTAGTTAAATATTTAAAGAGTATAATTTATAATAACGGATTAAAGCGCTTTTTATTCGTATTAAATATTATATTTTATAACTCGCTCTCTTCTAAAATTAAATCCTCCTTGATTTATAAATTTTTTAAAATTATTCTTAAAAATACGGTCTCCGAATTTAAAGTAGAAGTATTCGATATTAAAATTCTAACCTCTAACTTCCGTATAAAGTATATCTAAAACGAATTATATATAAAATATATAGGGATTTCGGAGAATATAAGGGTACTTTAGAGTATAAAAGTCTCTTTAATAAAGTAATTTTTAATAAAGAAATTTAGACTAGCCTCCGAGATAAGGTTATTATACTTCGTTTTTATTTTATCCTCTTTAAATTTCATGTATTAATTATTAAGATTTCGATAGAGATAATCTTAGAGTTAATATTAAATTATATTTCCTCGTTTACTTTAAGCTTCCGTAGCGCATTTCTATTTTATTATAACGTTATTTAATATAATAATATCCGAGTTAGTATTTATTAATAGAAGGGACGGGTCGATATATTTACCGAGATTAATATCCTTCTAAATAGTCTTAGTTTTAAATAATTCGTTAATAATTATAAAGTAATATTTACGATACCTAAACGATTATTTTAAAGTTAAAATTTAATACTAAAGTAAATAAAAGGAAACTTTAAAAATATATAAATTTAACCTATATTAATTTTAGAAAGATCGTTTTCCTAGCGAAGTTATCGGTAATTAATAATATATTTAGATAAAAGAGGCGTAGGGAAGAGCGAATTATAATATTAAAAATATAAAGAAGAGTGAAAAATATTTTAGAGACCTAGGCTTAAAGTTAATTTATATAATAATAATTATATATTCAAACTCTTAAGGTATTAAATTTTAGTATAATATACTATTATTATTATATCGCTTCGTTAGCTCTAAAGATATTTCTAGGTATTAAATAAATATACCTCTTTCTTTATATTTAATTATCGGCTTCTATCGTTTTATTTTTTTTTTTTTTTTTTTTCTAAATCCCTTCGTCTAGTTAGTCAACGGTATTTAAATATTATATTAACCGTCTACCTTTATATATAGTATTAGTAAGTTAGATTATTATTTTATACGAGATATATAGTAGTACGTAGTAGTAAAGAGGTACTATATTTATATAAAGAGGAGGTACGATAACGGGTAACTTCTATTAATTAATCGAAATCAATTTTACTAAGAATAAGAAATTTACTATATTTCGCTATTCTCCTATATTTCCCTCGTTTTCTTTAGTTAGCTTTAAATTTAGATTAATTTAAAACTCCTATTTTACCTATTTATTAAAATATTCTATATCTTCGCTATACGTTTAATTTAAGGTGTGTTTATAGTATTCTTTTATTAACTTTCGATTTTATCCGCGTAATAAATCCTACTTCTTTAAATTCCGATATTAAAGAGCGCTCTCTTAATATCTTCCTATTAATTATCGATACCTACGTATTAAGCTCTACTATATTAGACTTTAATATTAATATTAATACTACGAATATAGCGCCGTAGTTTTAATTTACTTCTTTCCTATTTATTTATTTCTTAATTATACTATTTACGTTTACCTACTTAACCGACTTTAATTATCTCTTTACTCTACTACGCTATTAATATTATCTTTAATACGTATATAATATATAGGCGTAGACTTATCTAGTAGTAATATTAAACTATTTAATAATATAATAAAGTTTATATATATAAACTTTAAAAACCCGTTATATTATATTCATTTATATTATTATCGGCTAAAACTAAAATAATAATAATTAATAAAAATAAACGAGAAAGAGCGGAAAGATATACGATATATTAATATAATATAATAGGCGGAGGTAAAGTAAGGGAAAATTAACGAGATATAAATATTATAGGATTATAATAAATAGAATATTAACGATAATAAATAATAAATTAAGGGTCGAGAAAAATTAAGTAACCGAATAGAAAAGAGGAAAGAATTAAAAGAAGAGATAAAATTTAGAGAGAAACGATTAAAGTTAAGAGGATAAAGCGAGGGTTAAAAAAATAAAACTAAAGTTAAAATATAATTGAAAGATTTAAAAAAATAGGACTAAGATTAAGAAGTAATTCGAGGATTTAAAAGAATAAAACTAGATTTAAAATATAATTCGAGGATTTAAAAGGATAAAACTAGGGTTAAAAAGTAATTCGAGGATTTAAAAGGATAAAACTAGAGCTAGGAAATAATTCGAGGATTTAAGAAATAAATCGAGTATAAAGAGATAATTTAAGAATTTAGGAAATAAATCGAGTATAAAGAGGTAATTCGAGGATTTAAGAAAATAAAATTAAGATTAAAAAATAATTCGAGGATTTAAGAGGATAAAATCAAGGCTAGGAAATAATTCGAGGATTTAAGAAATAAATCGAGGACGAAGAATATAAATCGATAGTTAACGGCGAAATTAATAATATAAAAAGTAGTTTATAGAAATAAATATCGACGAGTTTAAACTAGATTATATATAAACTTTTAATATCGAGGAATTTTATATATTAAATTATATATAAACCTATAGTCGTTATAGAATATCGTCGTTATAGAATATCGTCGATAATAGTTAGGTAGATAGTTAACTATAATATAATTATTAATTAATAATTATAAAGATTAAGTTATTTTTTTATAAAAACGATCTTACCTTTATTAGAGTAGATTTATACTCTAGCGGTACACTATTAAATTAAGATATTTACGTTAGTAATTTTTTTACGTATTTTAAAATAGAGGTATAGGACTTTTCGAAGTAATACTACTAAACTTTTATATTAAAGCCGACTATAATATTATTCTCTCCGTTAATTCTATATAATTATAAAAATTATATATCCTAATTATAGTAGAGTATTATTTACTCTTCGTCCGTAGTTTTTCCGAGTTTAGTCGGTATTATCTAGACCCGTTTTATAGATACCTCTAGTATAATAATTATATATTAATTTTATATAAACTCTAGTGTCACGGGGTGGACTTTAGTAGGAGTATTATTATAAATATTTATTAAAACGGCGGGCTGAGCCCTACCGCTAGCTCTATCGGGACTAGGGTAAATCTAGGATTTTAATATATTAAGGCCAAATTCTTTATAGAATAATTAATATCTTTTATACTATATATTATTATATTAACCCCGTGTTAAATAGTAGTAACGGCGATACTAACGTAGAACTATACCTCTTCTATATTAGTAAGAATAATTATACTAGTTATAAATAGTAAAATAACTCCTAAAACGGCCAAGATACTCCTTATTAACTACTATATTTAAAATAGTTTACTCCGTATCGATAGCGAGTTTTATTTACGTTATATTTATTTAGCGCTTCCGTACCGTACCTTACTACTTTGAATAAATATTTCTAAACTCTTTATTAAGTTATTAAAGTAACTTATTTAATACTCTTTTTATTTAGGGTATTTATAGTAAATATTAAATTAAGTATTTAGAACGTCCCTTTATTTATTTCTCTTTTATTAATATAATTATTTATTTTAGTAAATTACTTATTAGGTAAATATCTAGCCTAGTAAATATATTACTAATTATATCTCTTACACTTCCGCTATAGAAAAAGAATACTAGAATACTAGTCTTTTAATACTACTCTTATTATTCGCCTAGTGTTACTATTTTTAGTATTTATTATTAATTATTATTTTAATTATTACCCTAGAAGAAGTTTAGTTAAACCCTATTATAGTTAATTTTACTTTCTATTTATAAAAATTCCTACTATCAAGTAAATATATCCTAAAATAAATAAAAGTTACTTTTAATATTAAACGAGTAGTTATTTAGATAGTTATATAGTTTTTTTATCCTCCTACTAAAATACCTCTTTAGTATTTATTAAGGAGGGGCCGGAAAGCGAAGTAATCTAACGACGATCTTTCGGAGTATATTAAGTTTAAATAGCCTATTATATAACTACCCTAGATTATAAATAAAACGTCCGTAATACCGTTTATCGGTATTTTCCGAAGGGATATTAAAGAGTTATATTAATATTTATAAAAGGAGTAGTCTTTAAAGGACGAATTTAAAGACGAGGAAACTATAACTCCTCCCGAGCCCGAATAACCTACTATGGATTCCGAATAAGTAATATAATTTATAAAATCGCTAGAAATTCAAACTCTTATTATTAGGTTAATAGCTAGGATAAAGGAAGACCCAGTAGAATTTTAAAATTTATTAAAAATAAATAACTTAGTTAATTAAAACGGTATTAGTACTAGGGTAAACACCTAGAATAAATTAAAACTCGAAGAGATTAAATTCTTCGATTTTAAAGGTAATAAGAAAGATAACCTATTTATTTTAAGAAAGTATATTATATATAAAAATATTTTCGACTTTAAAGATCGCGTTAACGATATAATTAAATAGTACGGCGAAGAGGAGGTACGAAAGTTTCTATTTTTATATCTTAAAGAAGTAGCTCTTAAATAGTTCTCGAATAAATTAAATATTAATATTAAAGTGTTAATACGTACCTTCGTTAACTCTAAATAAATAAATCGTTTTATTAAACGATTTAAAATAAAGACGTTAGAAGTTATATATAAACTTTGTTTTAATAAATATAAATTCGTTTAGATACGTACTAGTAAGACGCTTAAATAATATATAAATAAAATATTTAATTTAACTAGGGCCGCCGATATTCCTAGTATATATTAATAAATATTTATAATCTACGATTATATTAATTTTAATTTCAAGTCTTTTATTAATCCGCCTAAACCTAGCGTCCTACTAAATAAATTTCTTAATTTATTTAATATTAAGAAAGAAGTCTAGCTAGGAATAATACGAAGTAATAAAATAATTAAACCTCTACCGCCTCTTAAACTAAAGGGTTTACGATAAGGCTAGTAGAATTATTAATAATTTAACTAGTTCCGTTTATAATAAAACTAGTTACCTTAAGTTATTTCTTATTAATTTATTAATTCGGTTTATTAGAATATATTAAGTATCCCTTAAACGTAGTAGTAATCTCGTTAAATTTAACCGTTATTTATTTAGTTATAAATTATAAATAGTAATACTAGAAACGTATCTTTCCCTTTTAGAAATAGAAATTATTTTAATTATTAACCGCGCTAAGAAAACCGCGGGCCCATAACCGGTAGTTATAATTTTAATTATTTCGGGTAATAGTAAATACCCCCTAGGCGTATAATTACTTACTATAAAACCGAGGTATAAAAGAACCGCTCTTAAGAAAATAGTATTATAGAGTTATAAATAGAAGAATAATTTATACTTAATATTAATTACGTTAATAAATAGAGTTAGAATTAGTAGTAAAAGGATTATTATAATAAATAAGACGAAATAACCGGTTATTAGATAACTATTATCGATTCGCTTAAATAAATCGAGTATCGTATTTATAAAGAGTTATTCTCTTCTAAAAACGTATTATATATATACTTTAGAAGTTAAAGTTTAGGTAGGAACTTTATTAAAACCTCCTACCCTAAATATTTAATTATAAATATTATTTAGAAAAGTAAATAGTCTTTAATAATAGACGAGAATACGGAAGCCTATTATTAAATTAAAACGAATAACGAATTACTAAAATAGAAACTTATTATTAAATCAAACTACGACTCTTTTAAAAACACGGGAATAGGATAAATATTCAAGAAATACTAGTACGCCGGTATTCGGATCGGTTTAAACCCTAGAATTAAAATAGAAAAGAGTTATAAAGATATTAATTATAGAGTAATTATCGCCGATTATAAATTTATAGTATATTTTCTTCTAAAAGTTAGAATCCGTACTATAATAACTCTACTCTAAATTACCGGTATTAGTATTAACCGTTATATTATTTTTAAATATATCGTTACCTCTTTATACTTCCCCGGGAAAGATAAGAGTAGTAATAAAATAATAACCGAAACCGCCCCTAGAGAAGTTTATATTATAGATAATTTTAAAGTAAATATATTTATTAATATAAACGTTATGACCCCTAAAGAGATTAATATATTAATATCTCGGTAAATCGCCTATATCGGTAGCTACGATATAAAGTACCCTATCGACGTTTACTTAAAAGGTATAAATATAAACCGGCCGGTATATATTACGAAAATAAAAATTATCCCCCTATAAACTACGGTAATTATCGAAGTTCATAAACTTAATCTACTAGCACGAGACTATTTTTTTAAACTAGTAGATACTAACTTATACCTCTTTACCGGAATCGTTAACGATAGAATAAAATTAATACTTATAAAGAATAAAACGGATAAATATATTAAAATCCCTAGGAATATAAAGCTAGGCCAAGTAATCGAGGTTTAATTTAATAACTACTATAGTATTATTATAGACGATAACGACGTTCGCGAGCTCGCTACACGAAGGCCTCTTTAAAAGTATAAAGAAACTTTTATTAAAAATACTTTTAATAGTATAATTATTACTAACTCTAGTTTATTACTTCTTAAATAATCTTTAAGGGGTAAAGATATAAAGAATTTAATTAATTCCCGGCCTTTTATTCTATTAATAAAGGTAATTATTTCGGTAAAGAATAATATCCTCTTAAATAATATTATTATTCATAGTAAATAACCGGAGTTAATAAAGATTATTAATTAATTCCCTATACTTTAAGTAGAAGGAGGCTTTATTAATATTCTAGAAAATAAATAAATATATATACTACTACGCGCCGACTAGGAAGATAAAGTATTTAAAATAGTATATATTTATCCTATAAATAACGAGAGCCGGAAGATTATTAACGAAACCTTTAATAAACTATATATTTAGGGACGATTTAAATAGACGATATAAACTACTTTATTCAATTTCCTAATCTTCGTTATTTGGATTATAAAATTAGACGGTACTAAGAAAGACCGTACTATTATTAATATTCAAGGTTTAAATACTATAGTTATAATAAACGTCTACTATTTATCTTTATAAAATAATATAATTAACGCCGTTAAGAGTTATTATTAAATTACCGTTATCGACGCGGTTAGTTTCTTCTATTAATAGCGTATATACCCTAAAAATAAATATAAACTCACCGTTATATTACACCGCGGCTAAAAGACTTTTAATATTATAATAATAGGATTCAAAAACTCGTTTATATATATATAGCGGTAAATAGACCGGATCCTATATATTTATAAAGTATTCGCCCGAGTATATATCGATAACGTTATAGTATTCTCTTAGACCCTCGAGGATTATATTTAGTACTTATATATAGTATTTTTTTTATTCGTTAAATTTAATATTTTAGTTAATTTTAAGAAGGCGTTTATCGATTATCCGTTAATTATACTATTTAACTAGAAAGTTAACTCGTTCGGGCTATTAACTTCTAAAGAAAAATTTATAATTATTAAATAATTAGTTTTCTCTTAAATATTAATAGTATTTAAAATATATCTAGGAATAACTAGTTAGTTAAAAAATTATATTAAAAATTATATTACTCTAACTAGGTCTTTATAAAATAAAAAAACCGCGCTATTAAATAAAGTACCCCCTATAGGCGCTTAACGACAAGAATATATTAAGAAAACTAGTTTTAAATCACTTTCCCTATAGGAGATCCGTTTATTTAAAATTATTTAAAATACTCTTTCCAAACCTTCCTTTCTACACTACTTCGACGATAAAAAGGAACTATTTATCGATTTTAATACTAGTAAGGAATTCGGTTACGGGGTTATAATTTATTATATTATAAAAGAATTAAAAGACCTTTATCCCGACTAGAAATAAGTTTAGTTTATCCTTTTCCTCAACCGATTTTTTAAGAATATAGAAATACACTATTAACTTACTAAAATAAAATTAATAAAAATAATATAAGTATTTATTAAGGTTAAATATATAATCGAATTAATCTTTAAAATAATCGTCTATATTAATTATAAAGCTACGTTTAGTATAGTTAAATAAATAAATATAACTACCTCATTTACGATAAAGACTAATTTACGTATCGTACGGGCCTTAGATTATATTCAGTGTTTTTAAAATATAAAGATCCGTTATAAACCTAGTATTAAATATATAGTACTAGACACCCTATCCCGACTATAATAAAAGGATTTAATTAGAGACTTTTTAGAAAGCGAGTTAAATATACTCTAAATATATATATATAAGGTCTATATATTAGTAGAAATAAACGCGTAGTTTAAATAAGAATTACTTTAAGGGTACTAGAATAACGATTATTAAATTAAAATAAATTATATATTTAACTATAACGTAGAAACCGGCGAGGACGCCGTAGATCTTTCTTTTTCGAAGGGGGATAACGATTTAATATAACGTATTAATAATTTAACTATTAATCGCGTATATATACCGGAGCGCTTATATATACTTTCTTTATATATTAAAATTATATTTAACGTCGTATATTCTAGTTTATATATAGGAAGATATAAGTACTATAAGATAATAACTAGGTACTAGTATATATATAAACTAAATAAGAAATTAGGGGAGTATTTACGATATTATTTATAATATTAATTATTCGGTACTTTTAGGTATAAATTTTATAAAGTATTATAACTTATTCTTATACCGCCCTCTCTTTTCTATATAATTTTTATCGATTTTATCCTAGTCTTACCCCTTTCGTAGGAAGGATTCGATAATATTATAACCGTTATATACAAATTTTCCCGAAAAGTGACCGCGATTCTAAGAAAATTAATATAGAAAGTAGAGTAATAGGTAGATATACTTTTACGTCGTTTATATTTAATAAACTAAAGTATTCCGAAGGTTATTCTTTCCGACCGCGATTATAAATTTATAAATACCTTGTAGAAGGCTTTATTTAATAAGTTTAAAGTAAATTTAATATTTTCTACCGCCTATTATCTATAAACGAATAAATTAAGCGAGTGTATAAATTAAATTATTAAAATTACGTTACGATTCTAAATCGTTACTTTATAAAACTTTAAAGCCTAGGAAGAAATACTATCTTTTATAATTATATAATATAATAATACGTTTTCCTAGTTTATTAACTATACTTTAAATAAAGTAGCTTTCGGTTTCACTATTAATAACGCGTTAAACTTAGGAAATTAAGAGAATAATATTTTACTAAAGAAACTAGTATATATTTAAACTTCGGATATAATTACCTTCGTTTAAATATATAATAAAGAGTATTATAATTGTATTTATTACCTCTAATATTTCCGTAAAGGGGACTAGGCCTTACTATATTTATATAAAGATTATAATATTCCGGTAAATAAATTTACGGGTCGTAAATATAGTTAATAAATAACTAGTTTATTTAAGATTCTTAATTATATCGATAGGCTCGTATACCGCCTTAATATCCCGGAAAATTAAAAGATTTATAACGTATTTTTAATAATATAACTAGAGTAGTACCCCCTACCGGATTAAGACCCTTTTAAATATTCACGACTTATTAACCCTAGAGTAGTAGAAACCGAGCGAGATAATTTAAAGTTAAAATAGGAACTAAAGTATATCCTCGATAACCGCGTTATTAAAAAGGGGAAGGGTTATACTACCGAATACCTCTTATCCTAGAAAGACTAGGGATTTATATAAAACTATCAAATAAATACTAAGAATATTTTCGCGGACGAATTTATTAAGGAATACGAATAGTAGGCTAGACGTTAAACTAAATTCTTCTTTTAAAGTCGATAACTCTAGAAGTATAATTATATTTCTCTTTTATATTATCGCTCTTTACTTATTTTTATTAGGAAATAATTATTATATTAAATCTACCTATCGAGCTCTATTAAGAATACGGGTACTACGATAATATTAAAAAAGTACTATACCGAGAATTAATAAAATTACTCTTTAATAGTTTTAAATTATTCGCCTAGTCGCACGTAGAGTTATATAACCCGAATATCTTAATACGGTATTATTTATATACTTTTTTATATAGACTTAAGTATATACCCCTCGTTATCGTTACTTCTTAGTTAGGTAGTATATTTATATAGAAAAAAACTTCGGATAATATAGAAATTATATAACTATTTAATTAAATCGGGACTAGCTCCGCGTTAAAATAGTTTTAATTTTAAAAATACCGCGAAACGACTTTTACCTAGATCTAACCTAGATCTAACCTAGATTTATACTAAGATCTTACTTTATTAATATATATTTAGGGCCTTAATCCTTTAATATTAATATTTTTATAATATTATATATATACGCCTTTATTTTATTAATATTATAGCTCCTATCGTTAATTACCTACGTTATCTCTATACCTCCCTATCGTCTTACTTCGTTATCGCGATTTTAATACTAAACTTTACGACTCTACGTTAAATTTTAAAACTCTACGGGCCTACCCGTAATCGGTCGATAATTTAGAATATATACTATTTATTTATTTACTTTTATATATAGACGCTATTTACGTTAATACTAGCGATACCCTATATAAACGTATTAACGAGGGCGTTAACTTCTTTCTTTTAAATTAGGCGATCTATCACGGGGTGGAGTTTAATAGGAGTATTATTATAAATATTTATTAAAACGGCGGGCTAAGCCCTACCGCTAGCCCTATCGGGATTAAGATAAGTCTAGGATTTTAATATATTAGGGCCAAATTCTTTATAGAATAATTAATATCTTTTATACTATATATTATTATATTAACCCCGTGTTATCTAGTAAAAGTAGTTTTAATAACTTATTTTCTTTACTATTAATTAACTAGCGTAATTTTCTAATCTTTAGAAATATACGTCTCTCTACTCCTCGATCGAAGTTATAGGAAAATATTTATAGAACTTAAATAAATACTTAATTAGAAAGACGCGCTCTTTATAAATAAACAAAATCCCCTTTTTTAATAAATATACGATTGTAGAATACCCTATATAAAATATATAATTAGAAAGAGATCCACGATAGAGGATTCTTATAGAGCGTTATTTACGAATCTTAGAAACTAAATTAATTAAATTAATAGATAGGTTTTAAGCCGAGAGAGTAAATAGTATATTTATATTTTATTATCGCCGAGTAAAACTTTTAGAAGAATCTTTATCGGTAAGTCCGGAAACCCCGATTTTTATATATTTTATACCGAAATTATATAAAATACTGGAAATGCGTATCTGCTTATATCCCGTATTCTAAGTACATTATGCACCGATTAAGTAGCGATATTACACCGATTTAGTAACTTTTTTTTTTTTTTTTTTTGAACTTTAACTTTTTATAGTATCTAGACTAGGGCCCCCAAATAGGAATATAAATATCTTACTAAATCTGTTTTTAGCCTAGATTCCGAATTTTTAATTAGATTTTTACTAGCGTTACCCTATAGGGCTATAAAGTTACT